>ERZ773192.473-NODE-473-length-50028-cov-17.173334_pt1 | contig 50028 bp, 54 predicted proteins | sample MGYA00581010_ERZ773192 | MGnify/ENA primary metagenome ERZ773192 (study PRJEB29015, sample SAMEA2737741) | human gut metagenome | biome: human gut; feature: human-associated habitat; material: faeces | place: China | collected 2012 ...
TCTCGGCGACTTGTATATAATACCATCCCCCAACCATTATGTCAACACCTTTTTTCATCTTTTTTTGCTTTTTTTGTATCTTTTTCTCTGATACGCCTGGTATAGTGGTTTTAGAGACTGCTGCTATACCTGTCTTTAAAGCGTTACATTTTTAGAAAAAATTTATTGCTTTTAAACCCTTTTTACAGGATTATTTTGCCATTTCTTGCTTTCTTCGGAAAAAATCGCTGATATTTTTACTAAATATATCTATTAAATTATCCTCTGCACTATCTTTTATCATTAGCAAATCAAAATAACGTTTTCCTTGGATATCATTGCGTCTTATTGCAACCTCTTTGTTTTTAGCTGCCTCTTCTGCAATATATTCTGAAAGCAATGCAACACCCAGATTATTGCGTACCGCTTCTTTAACAGCAAAGTTACTATTCATGACAAGAGGTTTAAACTTTAGTTCTGTAAGACCACTGCCAATTAACTGTTCCCACTGGCTTCTTGTTCCAGAACCATTTTCTCTTATTATCCAGCGTTCGTTTTCTAAGCTGCCGTTTTCTTTTCCTATTGGAGCAACTATTACTAATTTATCTTCATATAAATGTCTTTTAACAAACTTTTCTCCTATAATATTGCCTTCTACAATAGCTGCGTCAATTTTATAATTGTTAAGCAGTTCGCCAATTTTTTGTGTATTCCCTATTTCAAGTTCAACTTTTATATCGGGAAACTCTTTATTGAACTCTCCTAAAAATTCAGGTAAAAAGTATTCTCCTATTGTAAAGGTCACCCCTATAGTCAGACTGCCTCCATGTGTGAAATCATCTTTAACATAATTATATGAAGATTTCCACAAACTAAGCATTTTTTTCGCCTGTTGATATAGCCTGCGTCCTGCAGCAGTAATCACAGGCTTTTTTTGCTGTCTGCTCCTATAAATAAGTATCTCATCAAAATATTCCTCCAGCCTTTTAATGTGCAAACTTACTGTAGGCTGTGAAATATTCAGTTGCTCAGCAGCTCTGGTAAAGCTTTGCAGTTCTGTTACCATGATAAATGTTTTCAATTCTTCCAGCATAATATCCTCTTTATTAGTTTTTATGATTATTATAATTATAAAGATTTATTTTACTAATTATTATAAACGTAGTATGCTGTTATCACAATATTTTCTTAACAGAAAGGATAAATTTATGATTAAATCTGTTCCCATTCCTACTGCGGGCGTTATGTTAGGATTAGCTGCGCTCGGCAATCTTCTGGCTCCATATTCTTTAACTTGCAAATGGATTTGCGGTATTTTATCCATAATACTTGGAAGCATGCTTTTATTAAAGATTATTCGATATCCAAAAATGATTCATGCTGACATGACCGGTAATCCTGTTTTAGGCAGCGTCGCAGCAACTTTTTTTATGGCTATCATGCAGTTGTGTACTTATTTTGCTGCTATCTTCCCTACCATAAGTCGTTTCGTCTGGATTCTTGCTGTCGCTTCTCATGCATTGCTGATTATCTGGTTCACTAAGAATTTTATGATTAACCTGGAACTCAAAAATGTTTTTCCAACTTTTTTCATTGCTTATGTAGGTATCATAGTAGCCGCTGTTACTTCTCCTACATTTAATTATGCCGATATCGGTGTCTACATTTTCTGGTTTGGCTTCATCGCCTATCTGCTCTTACTCTTTCTTATAACTTATCGTTATATAAAAATTCCCCCGGCAGAGTCTGCCGTAAAACCTCTTATCTGTATCTATACAGCACCAATGAGCCTCAGCCTCGCCGGTTACTTTGCGGTTATTCAGGATAAAAACTTTTTAATGATTTCCATTATGCAGATTGCTGCACAGTTTCTCTTTTTCTTCATTTTAAGCCTGATGCCAAAACTGCTTAAATTACCTTTTTATCCAAGCTATGCCGCTTTCACCTTCCCATTCGTTATTACAGCAACTGCACTGCGTCTTTCCTTAAATTACTATGAACGTATAGGCGTAATCCTGCATGATTTCTTCCAATACTTATACTATTTTGAAACGTGCATAGCCACTCTCATAGTTTTATATGTAACTTTGCATTACTGCAGTTTCTTTTACACTCAATTTCAAAACAGCAAATAAAAATTAAGGCATGTTTTTAAAAACATGCCTTTTACTTTTTCACAGTAAATTTTATGACAAAAAATATTTAAAATGCTATAATAGCAATGATACACGGCCTTTTGTGCCGAAAAACAGTATTTATCACTGAAATGAACCGAGGTAGATTATGTTAAAAATTTTTAAAACAATCATGATCTGTATAGTCTCTTTTGCAATTATGGGACTATCAATATTGTATGGTTTTTCTAGCTTCTTTGCTCCCAGCAACATGGACGAAGCTCTGATTCCCGATGCTGCATCACAGTTTTACGATTTAAGCGGCAATCCAATCTATACAACTTTGTCAGAAGAGCGCCGTATTCCGGTAACTATTGACAAAATCCCCAAACATACTCAGCTGGCTTTTATTGCTATCGAGGATAATCGTTTTTACGAGCATGGCGGCATCGACTACCGTGGTACTCTGCGTGCACTTTTCTCCACTCTTAGCGGCGGCGAAGTTCAGGGCGGCAGTACTATTACTCAGCAGCTGGCTAAGAATGCTTTCCTTACTCAGGAACGTACCATCACCCGTAAAATAAAAGAAGCTTTCATTGCTAAAGAACTGGAATATAAATATACTAAGGAAGAAATTCTTTCCATGTATCTGAACCAGATTTACTTTGGTCAAGGCGCTTATGGTATCGAAGCTGCATCCATGTATTATTTTGGTAAACACGTACAGGATCTTGATATTGCTGAATCCGCTACTCTCGCAGCAATACCCAAAAGTCCTAACTATTTCAATCCCTTTGAAAACCCGCAGGAAAGCAAAAAACGCCAGGAACTGGTTATCGACCAAATGCTAAAATACGGCTTTATCAATGAAAGTCAAGCTGAATCTGCTAAAGCCGAAAAGCTTTCTCTGATGACTTCTCACAAGAAAAACGATGATCCCCGTTCTTACTTCTTTGATATGATCAGCCAGAAAGTAATCGAGGAACTTGGTGCAGATGCCTTGTATAAAGGTGGTCTTAAAATCTACACTACCATGGATTCCGATATGCAAAAAGCTGCTGAAGAATCCCTCAGCCATATGCCCAACTATTACACCGATGACGGCGGTCTGACCCAGCCGCAAGTTGCACTTGTAGCAATTGATCCGCACAACGGCTATGTAAAAGCCATGATCGGTGGCCGCGGCCAAGATAAATTCAACCGCGCAACCTTAGCTGTACGTCAGCCTGGTTCTGCTTTCAAACCTTTCGTATATCTTACTGCTATGCAGAACGGCTTTACTCCTGCCAGCGTTATCGAAGATAAGGAAGAAGAATTCTCTCCGGGCTGGACTCCGCAAAACTCCGACCTTAAATGGCATGGTAAAGTTTCCCTGCGTACTGCTCTTACCCGTTCCTTAAACGTTCCTACCATTAAACTTGCCCGTGAGGTTGGCGTTGATAAGATTGTTGCCAATGCTGAAAAAATGGGTATCACTACTTTAGTTGATTCCGGCCCATATGCCGATACCAACCTGGCTATGTCTTTAGGTGGCTTAAGTAAAGGTGTCAGCCCCATTGAAATGGCATCTGCTTACGCAGTTTTAGCTAATAACGGTACTTATCATAAGCCTGTTGCATTATTAAAAATTGTTGACCGTGACGGCAAAGTACTTTATGAAGCAGAAGAGTCTTCCAAAAAAGTAATTGACGAAGTTGCAGCATATATGACCGTCAATATGATGGAAGATGTACTTGTCAGAGGTACTGCTGGCGGTATGGGCATCGGTCGTCCTGCAGCCGGCAAAACCGGTACCACCGATACTTTCGTCGATGCCTGGTTTGTTGGCTTCACTCCGGACCTTTGCACAGCTGTATGGGTTGGCGACGACAGTAATAAGCCTATGAATTATATGTACGGCAGCAGCACTCCGTTATCTATCTGGCATGACTTTATGATTAAAGCTCTTGCAGCTACACCTAAGAGCAGCTTCGTTAATCCTGGCGTCAATATTCCCAGTGAACCTAAGATAGAACAGGATGACGATAAGAAAGATAAGGATAAAGACAAGGCCAAGGAAGACGGCAAAACTGGTAAAAATACCGAAGACAAAAAAGAATCTGGCAGCGATAAAAAAAGCGTAAGCACTACTCCGGTCAAAAAATCTATGAAAGAACGTGTTCAAGATATTATTGGTGAACCAGTAGTAAGCAATAAGCCAACGCCTGCTAAATAATATCAAATTTAAAGCTCCGGAAAATTTCCGGAGCTTTTTTCTTCACTTTATTTTGCTGTATACAGTATTCAAAGTCTTTTATACTAATGTCAAATATGATATACTATTAATTGAAAACCATGTTTTTGATTTTTCACAACAGTTTAATTATCACATTTAATAAAGGAGACCATCATGACAACTAACCCCGTAAAAATTGTTGAAACTGTACTGCGTGACGGCCACCAATCCCTGACCGCAACCAGAATGCGTATTACCGATATGCTGCCTGTATTAGAGCAACTGGATGATATGGGCTATTATGCTTTAGAAGCTTGGGGCGGCGCGACTTTTGATGCCTGCCTGCGTTTCTTAAACGAAGACCCGTGGGAACGCCTGCGCACATTGAGAAAGCATCTGCAAAAAACTCCTATCCAGATGCTGCTGCGCGGACAAAACGTACTTGGCTACAATCACTACGCTGATGATGTAGTAAGAGAATTTGTTCATCGTTCTGTAGATAATGGCGTTTCTATCATCCGTATCTTCGATGCTTTGAATGATACCCGTAATCTTGAATGTGCTATGCTTGCAGCTAAAGAAGCTGGTGCTCATGTTCAGGGATGCATTGTTTATACTATCAGTCCCTATCATCAAGACAGCGACTTTGTAAAACTCGGCCAGGAGCTTGTGCAAATGGGTGCTGATTCCATCTGTATTAAAGATATGGCTGGTCTTTTACGTCCCTACGCTGCCGAAAACCTTATCCGCAGCCTGAAAGCAGAAATCGACATTCCTATTGACCTGCATACTCACTTTACCAGTGGTATGGGCGATATGACCTATCTGAAAGCTATTGAAGCAGGCGTAGATATCATTGATACTGCACTTTCTCCTTTTGCGGCTTCTACCAGCCAGCCCTGCACAGAATCTATCGTCGCTACTTTAGAAGGCAGCAAACGCGATACCGGTCTGCAGCTTACCAAGCTTCATGATCTGGCAGATTATTTTAAAACTGTTAAAACCAACTTGTCTAAAGACTTCAACCTGAATACCAATATTCCTATTGATCCCAAGGTTCTTACCTTCCAGATTCCCGGCGGTATGCTCTCCAATCTTTTAAATCAAATGAAAGAAATGGGTGTTGCTGATAAATATCCGCAGCTGCTGGAAGAAATGCCTCGCGTAAGAGCAGAGCTTGGTTACCCGCCGCTGGTAACTCCTACCAGCCAGATTGTCGGTTCCATGTCTGTTTTAAACGTTGCCTTGGGCCGTTATAAAATGATTCCCCGTGAAGTAAAAGATTTAATTCTTGGCAAATACGGCCGTACTCCGGCGCCTGTAGATCCTGAAATCAAACGCTTGGCAATCGGTGATGCTCAGCAAATCGACCACCGCCCTGCAGACGATATCCAGCCGCAAATGGAAAAACTCCGTCAGCAGCTGGCAAACGAAAGCTATCCCAGTGCAAGTACAGAAGATGTTTTAAGCTATGCTCTCTTCCCCGAAGTTGCTTTAAATTTCTTCAAAAACAACAGATAAATAAAGACAAAATAAAAAGGACATCAAATGATGTCCTTTTTATTTTTATAATTTTACATCTTCCAGATATTCTTCCTGCAATTCCTCATGCAGATTTTCCGGTTCTTTTGTTAAATGTACAGTAACCCTCGTAATACGGGTTTTTTGCAGCTCTTCGACAACAAATTCTGCACCTTCCACCTTGATGCACTGTCCTACTGCCAGCGGAGCATCCAGCTTGGAATATACCCAACCGCCGATAGTATCACAGTTTTCCGTATCAAGTTCCAGCTCAAAGAAGCTGTTAATATCAGTAAGCAGCATTTTGCCATCTATGGAATAGGTCTTATTGCCGCGTTCTTCAATTTCAGGACGCTCTTCATCAAACTCATCCTGAATTTCACCTACAATCTCTTCGAGAATATCTTCGACTGTTACCATGCCGGCAGTACCGCCGTATTCATCAATAAGTATTGCCAGCTGACTGCGATGCTTCTGCAGCATACGCAAAAGTTTGCTGATAGGCAAAGATTCCGGCACAACCAGCACATCTCTGGCTAAAGTTCTCAAATCCGGCTTGCGTCCATCATTTAAAGCACGCAGTAAATCCTTAATATGCAGAAAACCTATAATATGGTCTTTATCCTCTTCACAGATAGGATAACGGGTCATTCTCTCCCCTAAAGCAGTCTTAATATTGCTTTCAAAGGAATCTTCTACATACAGACAGATCATATCTGTTCTTGGAACCATGATTTCGCTAGCATGACGCTCAGAAAAATCAAAAACATTATCCAAATATGTCAGTTCTGTTTTATCAATATAACCATGCTTATGGCTTTCTTCCATCAATATACGGATTTCTTCTTCATTATGCGCTTCGTCAGCTTCACTAGCAGCCTGAATACCCATCAGTTTTAAAATCCAGTTAGCGACATGATTGAGAAACCATACAGCAGGATACATAAGCTTATTAAACATTAAAAGAGGCCAAGAAACCCACAGCACTATCTGTTCAGTTTTTTGAATCGATAAAGATTTAGGTACCAGTTCGCCAAGTACAATATGCAGCGCCGTAATAACAGAGAAGCCTACGATAAAAGCAATGCTGTGCTGTAAATTATCCGGCATATCAAACAAACCAAAAACTGGAGCCAGCATTTTAGCAACCGCAGGTTCACCAATCCAGCCAAGACCAAGAGAAGCCAAGGTAATACCTAACTGGGTTACAGAAAGATAAGCATCAAGATGTTCTGTTACCTGCTTGGCATAAACAGCTCTGGAATTTCCTTCCTTGAGCAAAGTATCAAGGCGTGAAGGACGTATCTTTACTATTGAAAACTCAGAAGCCACAAAGAAACCATTCAATGCAACGAGAAATAAAATGGCGAAAATATTAAAAACAATCACAAAATAATCCAAACAAGTCTGCTTTCTTTAAAAAGCAGCTTCACCTCCGTAATTATAGAATATATTTTTAATTTTAGCATATTCTTTATTTAATAGTAAAATATTATTTTGGCACAAAATGAATATTTTTGCTTTTTTCTCTGCGAAATTATGGCAAAAAAATCTTTTTTAGCATTAACATCTCTTAAAGCTCTTATTTTATTGCTCTTAGTACATTTCTCAATATATACAAAGAAAACGGACAGAAAGCACAAGCAAATTACCTGTACATTCTGTCCGTCTTTAATTTTTATATAATTATTTTACTGCAGCAGCACAACGTGCACACAGGGTCGGATGTTCTGCATCCTTACCTACTTCGTCGCTGTAAATCCAGCAACGTTCACATTTTTCACCTTCAGCAGCCATAACAGTTACTTTCAGGTCTTCACGGCCAGTTGCAGCAGCGCCATCTTGAACGCTCGGAACAACAACAGCTTGAGAAACAATCAGCAAGGTTGCCAAATCTTTTTCTACAGATTTCAGGATTTCCAGAGCTTCGCCTTCAGCGTGCAGTTCTACTTTTGCGTCCAGGGAATGACCGATAGTTTTTTCACGGCGTGCAACTTCCAATACCTTGGTAATTTCGCTGCGGATGCCGATGAAATTATCCCATTTTGCTTCCAGGGCTTCATCAACATATTCTTCTTTGATTTCAGGCCAAGGCAGCATTTGTACGGATTCCGGAGCATTAGCAGGTTTCTTCATAAACTGCCATACTTCTTCAGTAGTAAAGCTCAGTACCGGTGTCAGCATAACCAAAAGATCCATCAGAATTTCATACATAGCAGTCTGAGCACTGCGGCGTTCTTTGCTGTCAGCTTTATAAGCATACAGACGATCTTTGAGAATATCCAGATAGAAGCTGGACATTTCTACTGTGCAGAAGTTATGGATTGCATGATACAGTACATGGAAGTCATAGCTTTCATAAGCTGCGGTAACTTCTTTTTTCAGCAGCTGCAGATGCATCAGTGTCCAACGGTCAAGTTCCAGCATTTCGCCGAACGGTACTTTATCCTTTGCATAATCAAAGTCATTGATGTTGCCGAGAATGTAACGAATAGTATTACGAATCTTACGATATACTTCAGACAGCTGTTTCAAGATTTTCGGAGAAATACGGATATCAGCTTTATAGTCAGAGGATGCAGCCCACAGACGGATAATATCTGCACCATATTGGCTGATAACATCCTGCGGTACTACAACATTGCCTACAGATTTAGACATCTTGCGACCTTCGCCATCTACTACATAACCATGGGTCAGTACAGATTTATACGGCGCCTTGCCGGTAACAGCTACAGAAGTCAGCAGAGAAGACTGGAACCAGCCACGATGTTGGTCACTGCCTTCCAGATACATATCAACAGGCCAGCACAGTTCAGGACGTTTTCTTGCTACTGCCATGTGAGTGGAACCACTGTCAAACCATACGTCCATAATATCAGTTTCTTTATGGAAATGTTTGCCGCCGCATTTAGGACAAACAGTACCTTCCGGCAGCAGTTCTTCTGCAGAATGAGCCCACCATGCATCGCTGCCTTCTTTCTCAAACCATTCAGCAACAGCATTAATAGTGTCGTCATTGATTAAATGTTCGCCGCATTCATCACAGTAGAATACAGGGATAGGTACGCCCCATACACGCTGACGGCTGATGCACCAGTCATGGCGGTCAGCAACCATGTTATGAATACGTTGTTCACCCCAGGACGGAATCCATTGTACATCGTCAGCAATTGCTTTCAGTGCTTCATCACGGAAGCCGTCAACGGAAGCGAACCATTGTGCAGTTGCACGGAAGATAATAGGATTCTTACAACGCCAGCAGTGTGCGTATTGGTGCTTAATGTTTTCTTTTCCTAACAGCATGTTAAGTTCAGCCAGATATTTCAGAATAGGAATATTAGCGTCAAAAACAAACATGCCAGCAAAGCGTTCACCTGCTTCTGCAGTCAGCTTGCCTTGTTCATCAACAGGGCACAAAATAGGCAGTTTATATTTCAAACCAGTTTCAAAGTCGACATCACCATGACCAGGAGCTGTATGTACGCAGCCAGTACCAGCTTCCAGAGTTACATAGTCAGCAAGTACAACCAGAGATTTTCTGTCCAGTTCAGGCATCGGGTGTTTGCATTCTGCAAATTCCATGTCTTTGCCAAGGCAAGTGCCAAGTACATTGCTCAAGTCCTTATGGCAAACTTTGCCTACCTGTTCCAGCAGGTCTTTAGCCAGGAACAGTACTTCGCCTTCACATTCAACCCAAGCATATTCAATAGCAGGGTTCAAAGCTACTGCTACGTTAGCCGGCATGGTCCACGGAGTGGTGGTCCAAATTACCATGTAAGCATTTTTACCTTTAGCAGCTTCCGGCATCATACCATTATCTTTAATAATCGGCATTTTTACAAAGATGGTAGGAGTCTTTTGTTCGCCGTATTCGATTTCAGCTTCTGCCAGTGCAGTTTCACAGTGCGGGCACCAGTAAACAGTCTTCTTACCTTTGTAGATATAGCCTTTTTTAGCCATTTCACCAAATACACGAATCTGTTCAGCTTCAAAATCTTTGTGCAGTGTTACATAAGGATGATCCCAGTCACCTAAAACACCCAGACGTTTGAAGTCTTCACGCTGTACATCAAGCCATTCCAATGCATAGTCATGGCATTTTCTGCGCAGTGTGAGCGGATCAAGTTCATTGCGATTCAGGCCAAGAGCATTGATAGCAGCATGTTCAATAGGCATGCCATGAGTATCCCAGCCAGGAACATAAGGAGTATCAAAGCCACGAGAATATTTATATTTAATAACGATATCTTTCAGAATTTTATTCAGAGCAGTACCCATGTGAATACGGCCGTTAGCATACGGCGGTCCATCATGCAGAACAAATTTAGGATGGCCTGCATGCAGAGCCTGTTTTTTACCATAAATATCATTTTCCTGCCAGAATTTCAAAAAGTCAGGTTCTCTTTGCGGCAAACCTGCACGCATAGGAAACTCTGTTTCCGGCAAATTAAGTGTTTTGCTGTAATCCAAAATAGACACCTCCAATAATTTTGACAAACAAAAAAGCCTCGTCCGCAAGGGACGAGACTGTATATACCCGTGGTACCACCCTCATGACAGACAAAATACATCTGCCACTCGCAACGTTTTATCGGGCGTCAACCGTATATATCTACTGCTGATTCGATATATCCGCTCCAAAGTGATTTTCAGCCGTGTCCACATCTTGTTCGGGCTTGCACCATCCCCGAATCGCTGAGCCAGTTTTCTCGGCCTACTGTCTTTATCATCGCGTTAGCAATATGAAAACAATGTTATTATAGCGCATCTGATTATTTTAAGTCAACAGAAAAAACCTATTTATCTTTTTTCATACTTAAAATCAAAAACGCCAAAGCCTTTGCCATTAGTTAAATGGGAAATATCATTCAGTCTGAAAATTGTATGCTCATGCCACTTATTAATGCCTAAGACAGAAATGCTGGCAGGCTGGATATCAACAGAAAAATTCTTTTCTACTACTTGAGGCATGTCCATTCCCAGCCAGTAAAAAATAATATTCTGAATCGTTCCCTTATGAGCTACGATAATCAGATTTTCTTTTTCCGGGTCAGCATGCTGCAGCAGCCCTGCAATATTTCTCTGGTAAAACTCATTGCGAGTTTCTCCTCCCGGATAATTACGGTGATTAAGTTCCTGCTCTGTTGCCGGACGGCAATAAATCTTCTTAGCCTCTTCCTCAGTCAGGCCTGCTGCAGCACCGTTATTTTTTTCTCGTAAGAAAAGATATTTCTCTACCGGACTGCTGGTTTTTAAGGCACCGGCAATAATTTCAGCAGACTCCACAGCACGCTGCAAATCACTGCTCAAAATTCTGACTTTAGTATATCTGTCATTAAAATCACAAGCCAGTTTTTTTGCTGCTGCAGTCAGCTGCCTTTTTCCCTTCTCCGTCAGTACCGAATCGGTCCAGCCGCCCGTAAGTTTATTGGTATGATGGGTAGCTTCGCCGTGGCGTACCAAAATAATCATCATTCATCCCCTGTTTACTTTGATGTTTGTTCTTCAAAATTTTTCAGCAGTTCCAGCTGCGTTTCTAACAGATGCTGCATGTGTTTACGATGCACCAGGGCTTTTTTAACCTGGTCATCATAAGCACTTTGAGCCATAGCAGCTCTTGATTCCGCTTCAAAAATAATTTTTCTGCTGCGTTCTTCGGCATCGCCTACTATCTTACGATAATTGCTGCTTGCCTCTACGGACATCCTGTTAGCTTCATTTCTCGCAGTTTCCAAAAGCTTGCCTGCTTCTGCGGAGGCAGAATTTGCTCTTTTCTTGCAGGCATCCTCATTGGCAACTCTTAATTTTTCAATTTCAATCTCAGTATCATTACGCAGCTTGGCAGCATAACTTCTGGCTTCTTCTTTCATTCTGCTGCATTCTGCTTCTGTAGCATTCAGCATATTTTCAGTCTTGTTCTTTGTCTTATTATACAAATCTTCTGCCTGAGCCAAAGTATCATTATGCAGCTTTTCAGCAGCGTTTCTTGCGTCTGCTAGCATCTGCTCGCATTTCACCTTAGTTTCATGTTCTAAAAGTGCCGCTTTTTTCTCACTGCTGCTTTTTACTTCGTCTGCAGTTTCCTGCGCAACTGTCAGCGTACTCTGCATGGTAGCTTCCATTTGCTGGTAATATTCCAATTTGGAACTTACACGTTCAATAGTTTCCTTAAGCTCCAGATTGTCCATGTAGAGATACTCATATTCCTTGCGCAGCTCTTCCATAAATTTATCTACTTCTTCCGTTTCGTAGCCGCGAAAGCCTCGGGAAAAAGTCTTATTTTTCAAATCTGCCGGTGTAAGCATCTTTCTTCCCCTTTATATGTACCTTTTTAAAGTAATACTGATGCGTCCCTTTTTGGTTGTACCGCGTATTTCTGTAACCTCTACTCTGCCGCGTCCGCGGAAAGAGATTACATCGCCTTCATTAACTGCCTGAGCAGCTTTCTTAGCTTCTTTCCAGTTCAGCTTTACATTCAGGCCTTTTATTTCATCACTCATTCTGCTGCGTGATACACCGTAGCCGGCAGCAGCCACTGCATCCAGGCGTAAATCAGCTACAGTAGCGTTAATAATCTTAACCTTTTCTTCTTTCTGCTGCAGCTCTTCAGACGGAATTTCCATCAAAGTAATCGGCGCTGCACCTATCTGAGTCAGATTGCCGATAAGAAAATTCTGCAAAGCTTTCTCTGCAACAAACTGTGCACCCTCCGGCACAAATACGATATCGCCTATCGCCTCTCGCTTGCAGCCGCTGCCCATAAAAGCACCTAAAACATCTCGATGCGACAAGTCATAATAACGTTTATCCCAAGCTGCTAAAAAACAGGCAATGCCATAATCAGGTGTACCATAAAAATCGTCGGCAATAAAAGCAACTTTAACACGCTCAGCATGCTCAAAGCCACCATTTGCTTCCAGCTTAATATTTTCAAAATTAGCTGTTACGATTTCCGCCACATTATACGCATGCGGATCTAAGAATTCACTGACACGATATTTTCTGCTGCGATTAGCACCTTCTGCCAAATCAATAAGCTTAGCAGCCAGCTGTTCATCACCGCTGGCTTTAAAGTAACGTAAAATCTTCTCTCTGTCTGCCATAATTATTTACCCTGCAATTCACTGCTGCGCTGCAGCACCGCCTGCACAGCATCATAAAAAGCACCGCGCACACCATGATTTTCCAAAGCATGAATACCGGCAATAGTAGTTCCTCCAGGAGAGGTTACCTGATCGCGCAGCTGAGCCGGATGCGTTCCGGTCTTGATGCACATTTTACCACTGCCTGCTAAAGTCTGAGCAGCCAGTTTAATTGCCAATGCACGCGGCAAACCGGCACGTACGCCTGCATCTGCTAAAGCATCAATGATTACAAACGCATATCCAGGACCACAGCCGGAAATTGCTGTAATTGCTTCAATAGCACTTTCTGCTACTACTTCTACCTCACCACAGCAGCCAAAAATAGCACACGCAGTTTCCAGCATTTCATCTGTTACCCTATCATCGCAGCAAACAGCCGTCATACCTTCGCCAACTGCCAACGGAGTATTAGGCATAGTGCGTACAACAGGAAAACCAGGTACATAGCCATGCAGCATGTCAATACTTACACTGCCCATAATAGAAAGTACCCAGGCATCTTTTTTGAAATGAGAAATAAGTTCAGCAGTAAGGGCCGCTGGTGCCACCTGAGGTTTCACTGCCAATATTACCAAATCAGCATCTTCTACCGCTTTATTATTGTCAGTATATGCCTTAACGCCATAATTCTCTTCAAGATACGCACATCTTTGTGATGTATGCTCACCAACGGCAATAGCAGCACCGCTGATAAAGCCGCTGCTGATAATACCCTTGATAATAGCTTCTGCCATGGCGCCGCCGCCGATAAATGCAATCTTATTTAATGTTAATCCTTTTCCCATGGCTGTCTTCCTTTATCGTCATAAATACTAGCACCAGCATCAATGTCTACATTTTGCGGCGCACATACTAAGATACTGCGGCCAATTTTTTTCATGCTGCCGCCCAAAGCATAAATAGTACCGCTGATAAAATCCGTCATACGTTTAGTAATAACGCTGTCAGTACCTTCAAAATTTACTACTACAGGCTGCTTATTCCGCAGGTAATCAGCAATTTTTTGTGAATCATCAAAGCTGGTAGGTTCTAAAACAACTACTTTCACCTGTTTATCAGCCAGAGGCAGAGCTATTGTTTTGCTGCCCATTGGTTCACTGGCTGCCGGTTGTTTCTTTCTAAACAAAGAATAGTTCTTTTTAGGAGCTTCTTCTTTTACTTCATTGCTTTTAAGCAGAGAAGAGCTTCTTTGTCTGCTTGGTGCAGGACTAGGTTCCTTTTCAGGAACAACATCATAAATTTCTTCTTCGTCATAAAGACCTAATGCCTCTGTAATACGGTCTATAATCTTCATTGTATAATCATGCCACCTTCCTGCATTAAAATTTTAAACTATAATCACGCTGACCAAATAAAGCTGTACCCACACGTACAATGTTGGCACCTTCTTCTATGGCTATTGTATAATCACCGCTCATTCCCATAGACAGGCAATCAATCTCCGGACGCACAGCCTTTAACCGGCAGAAACATCTGTAGCCAGCCGCAAAAATATCTCTGACTAAGTTCATATCATCTGTCTTCGGCGCAATAACCATCAAGCCTCTGATTCTGACATGCTGATAGTTATCTAACAGCGGCAGCACTGCCAGATATTCCTCACGGCTAAACCCGGATTTTTGTTCTTCATGAGCAATATTAAGCTGCAAAAGCACATCCTGTACTTTATCTATGCGTGCCGCTTCTTTATCTACAGCCTGCAGCAAATGCTCACTGTCCACAGATTCTATTAAATCAAAAAGTGCTACTGCCTGACGAGCCTTATTAGTCTGCAAATGACCGATAAGATGCCAATAACCGTTTTTACCCAGTATTTCCTTTTTGGCTTTTGCCTCCTGAACACGGTTTTCGCCAATATTATTTATTCCCTGTGCCAATGCTTCTGAAACAACATCAGCAGGATGATTCTTAGTAACACCAACCAACGTAACAGTATTTCCGGTCAGTTTGACTTCTTTTCTCTGCTGCAGTGCTTTATTAATCTTATCCTGCACTGCCTTAAGATTATCTGCCAGCAAAATAATTCCCCCAAACGACATAATTATGCAAAAATTTAGGAGAAGAGCGTTTTTGCACTACCCATCTTCTTTCTGTAATTTTAACACAATTTCCCAAGCGTTGTCTACGCGGATAAAAATTACCACAAATAAATAAAACACAGGCAAAAACGCCTGTGTTGTTATTTATTTTTCTGCAGGACGGCATAAGCAGACACCCATGCGTCCTGTTTTTCCCTGTTCAGCACGATAAGAGCAAAACAGTTCTGCATTGTGTGCTGTACAAACACCTGCAACAGCAATATGCTGCGGCAGCAAGCCTTTATCCAGCAGTTGTTTTTTATTTATTCCCCATAAATCCATCTGATATCTGCCATTGCTGTTAGGAGTAAAAAACTCTTTGTACTCAGGTGCTTTGCTAAAGACAAAATCATCCACCTCATAGCAACATGCACCTATAGAAGGACCAATAGCAGCCAGTAAATTTTCTGGATTCGCACCAAGCTGCTCCACCATGGCATCCACAGCCTTAGCTGCAATCTCTGCTACTGTACCGCGCCAGCCTGCATGCACCAAGCCAATAGCACCTGACACCTTATCAGCTAATAATACAGGTACACAATCAGCATAAAACAACAGTAAAGGTACATTTGGCAAATCTGTAATCAAAGCATCCGTATCAGCAACAGTATCTGCTACATTTAAGGCTCCGCTGCCTATCATTTTCTCAGTAATCCTTACAATCTTGCTGCCATGAACCTGAGCACAGGTAGTAAAGCTATCAGCCTGCACACCTAAAGCAGCAGCAAAAGCACTTCTGTTGGCAAGCACCTTAGCTTTATCATCACCCACATGCAGAGCCAGATTAAGCGTACCAGCAACTATATCACTTTCACCATGCAGCCTGCAGCTGCAGGCATTAATAAATCCTGCAGAAGTTAAATTAGGAAAGCTGCCATACCAGATATTATTTTTTTGTTCAACTATAAAGTCACGCATTTTTATCTCCACATACACCGCAGCGACGGCATCCATCAAAACACATAGGAGTAAAACGGCCCTCACCGCTGCGCTGCAATTCTGCTGCCAAATAAGCTTCGGTAAAGCCCATATCAAGATGCTGCCAGGGCAGTTTCTGTCCTATAGCAAGCGTCCTGCAGGCATATTCTTCCAAATCCTTGTCATGCTGCTTAAACACCTGTTTCAGCGGTTGACCAGTAAGATGTGCTTCTAACAGCAGCTCTCCAACCTGTCTGTCACCTCTGGCTAAAACAGCCTGCACGACAGTTTCTTTTAAAGATTCTGTAATCAGCTTAATACGTCTGTTCTTTTTAAATGCTTCCTGCAAAATTTTAAAACGCTTTTTCAGTACCTGCAGACTGCATAACGGTTCCCATTGATAAGGAGTAAACGGTTTAGGCACAAAGGCATTCACAGAAATTACTAATTCTCCTTTGTTGCCTGCCAAATCCATTTTTTCTCGAATACGATGAATCATCGCAATCATTTCTTCTATATCGCTGTCTTCTTCTCCCGGCAGGCCAATCATATAATACAGTTTAATATTTTTCATTCCTGCTGCTGCTGCCAGTTCTATAGCATGATAAACATGTTCTTCCGTTATGCCTTTATTAATACTGTCACGCATCCTGCTGCTGCCTGCTTCCGGCGCAACCGTCATGGTTTGCTGCCCGCTGGCAGCCAGAGCATTAGTCATAGCTTCATCAAGAGTATCAGCCCGCAGAGATGCAACAGAAAAAGATATTTTCTTCTCTGCTAATTCCGCAGTCAGCTCTCTAATCTGCGGATGATCAGATACTGCCGCACCCATAAGGCCAATCTTCTTAGTTCTTTCCGGACGTCCGGCAATATCTTTCAAGATATTCTCCAATGCTCTTGGTCTTGGCTTACGGAAACAATATCCTGCCATACAGAAACGACAATGTCTGCCGCAGCCACGCGCCACTTCAACAATATACATATCTTCAAATTCAGTCTTATCAGTAACAATAGCAGAAGTATGCGGGTAAGCATCAATATCCTGCACCCATTGCCTGCTGATTGTCGCCGGCACCTGTTCATCATGCTTCATGCCGCAAAAAGTACCCTGTTCATCATACTGCGGCTCATAAAAACGCGGCACATAAACACCGGGTGAATTTGCCAGACGCAGCAGTTTTTCACTCTTGCTGCCATCACCATAAATGACATCAAGTATATGCTGCACCGTTTCTTCGCCTTCGCCGATAACAAAAGCATCTGCCACACTTGCCAGCGGCTCAGGATTAAAGGTCGCACAGGGTCCGCCAATAATCAGCAAAGGCTCCTTGTCATTGCGCTGCTCAGCTCGCAGCTTGACATTACCCAGCTCAAGCACCTTTAGCAAGTTATCATAATCCATTTCAAAGGACAGCATTGCAAACAAAACAGAAAAATCTGCCAGCGGACGCTGCGTTTCCATACTTAAAAGCGGCGTCTTTGTTTTCTCATGTTCTTTAATCAGAGCAGGATCCGGCAAAAAGAAGCGCTCGCAGGCGCTGTCGCCGCGTTCGTTAATAATCTGATATAAGATATGCATGCCAAGATTAGACATGCCCAAATGATATACATTAGGATAAATAAAAGCTACAGGATGCCGCAATCCCGGCGGAAAAATTTGTGTTCCCCATTCACAGGAAAGCAGCTCCTTCAGCCTGTTTTTTATTTTCCAGGACAAAATATTACCTCACTCAATTATTTTTATCATTCAATTTCTTTTCAAAAAGGTCAATTACTGTCTGCAGTACCTTTAGACGGGCATAATATTTATTATTGCCCTCTACTATAGTCCAAGGCGCATAGGAAGTATCGGTACGAATCAGCATTTCGTTTACCGCTTCTTCATAAGCATCCCATTTTTCTCGGTTGCGCCAATCCTCGTCTGTAATCTTCCATGTTTTCTGCGGATTACCTTCACGCTCTTTAAAGCGCCGATACTGCTCATCCTTATCAATCTGCAGCCAGAACTTAGCGATAGCTATGCCATGCTCTGACCACTGTGCTTCCATATCTTTGATTTCCTCATAAGCACGCTGCCATTCATGCGGAGCAGCAAAGCCCTCCAAACGTTCTACCATGACACGTCCATACCAGGTTCTGTCAAAGATAGCAATACTTCCAGGCTTCGGCAAATGCAGCCAGAAGCGCCACAGATAATGGAATTGTTTTTCAACAATATTAGGCGCAGCTACTGGATTAACGGAATATCCTAACGGGTCTAAGGCTGCGGTCAATCTTCTTATCGCTCCGCCTTTACCTGCCGCATCCCAGCCTTCAAAGCCGATAACAGCCGGAATACCTGCTTTAAACATCTCAATCTGCAGCAAGCGCAGCTTTTCCTGATATTTATCCAGTTTGTCTTTGTATTCACTTTTGCTGATATTCTTATTAAGATCAACCTGCGCTAATACATTATAGTAATTAGCAATACGAGGAACACTGCTGCAGCTTTGATTCTGCACTTTAAGAGCATGCTCTATCGTATCTATCACAGCTTTAAAAACATCTACCTGAGCACTGCGGGCATCATCGGCAGCAACAATATGCCACGGCGCATTGGTCTTATCCGTAGCCTCAAGCATTTTTTCATAACGCTCCAGATAAAGTTTATACTCGCCACTTTCATCATAAGCCGGAGAAATTTCTTTCCAGGCTTTCCCCAATGTTTTATAATTTTTCGCCAAATTCTCTGCCTGCTGTTTTTCCGAAATATGCAGGAAAAATTTCAGCAGAATATAATTATCATCAGTCAGTTCTTTTTCAAAATTATTAATATGTTCAAACGATGTATTCAGCCATTTATCTTTTTCTTTTCTGAACTCAATATCACATTCATTTTTCAGATAATACCAGCTGCGATGATAAACTACAATATGACCTTTGGGAGGAAGATGCTGCCAGAAATAGGTAAAAAATGGCATTGTACGTTCTTCATCACTCATTTTAACAGAAGAAAAAACATTAAAACCGCGTGCATCCATCTGCTGCATAATCTTATTGATAATAGTGCTGCGCCGAGCTCCGCGCCAGCCTTCAAAAACAATAATTATAGGGCGCTTTGCTTCACGTGTTTTTCGCTGCACCTCTCCCAGCTTTTCACCCAATACATCCATAGCCTTATTGTATTCATCTTTAGAAAGTTTTTTAGTTAAATCAAGTTTTTCCAGCATTATTTGCACCTTTTTTCAAAGTATTACTAAAAATTACCGTCATAAGGTTTCATACTGCGCGGCTTGTCTAAGATTTCTCCCATAATAAAGCCGTTAACCAACGCTTCATGAGTAAATCTCACTTTAGTCTGCTGTTTCTCCTCTACTGCCGCAACTACTGATACTGGCTGCCAATTTTCAATATTTTGTTTAAACTCCACTTCAGAAGCAGGTTCTCTGTAAACTTTAAAGCTGCTGTCTTTTTCAGGTTCGGCAACTTTTTCTTTTTTCTTCTCCCTAAGCTTACGTTCAAACTCAGCGGCCAAATCTCTCGTCTTCTGCGCAGGCTGCTCTGTCTGCATATTTTCATCAGGACGTCTTCTGCCTTTTTCCAATACAGACCCCAGCACTTTAAATAACAGACGCCAAAGCAGCACAACTATCAGCAGCGGCAATATAGTACTTACTACACTGATAACTACATACACTGCCAACAACCTCCTTATTTACTGTTCTGAGGTTTCTCCTGCGACTGCGGACTTACTTCAGCAATAGTCTTACGCATTTCCGTATCTGCGTTAATATTATTCATTCTATAGTAGTCCATAACGCCCAATCTTCCGTTTGCCAGTGCATCTGCCAAAGCTGCCGGAACTTTCGCCTGTTCTTCTACTACCTTAGCCTGCATTTCCTGAGTATAAGCTTTCATTTCCTGTTCCTTAGCTACAGCCATAGCCCTGCGTTCTTCTGCTCTGGCCTGAGCAATACGCTTGTCTGCTTCTGCCTGGTCAGTCATCAACGCAGCACCAATATTACGGCCTACATCTACATCGGCAATATCAATGGAAAGAATTTCAAATGCAGTGCCCGCATCCAAGCCCTTTTCCAAAACAGTCTTAGAGATATAATCAGGATTCTCCAACACTTTGCTATGGTCTAAAGAAGAACCAACATTAGTAACAATACCTTCGCCAACACGGGCAATAATGGTTGCTTCACCAGCGCCGCCTACTAATCTGTCGATATTGGCGCGCACGGTAACACGAGCTTTTACTTTAAGTTCGATACCATCTTTAGCTACAGCAGAAACAACCGGAGTTTCAATAACTTCCGGATTAACACTCATCTGTACAGCTTCCAATACATTACGGCCAGCCAGGTCAATAGCACAGCTGCGTTCAAAGCTCAGAGGAATCTGCGCTCTGTGTGCAGCAATAAGTGCATCAATAACTCTGTCCACATTACCGCCTGCCAGATAATGCGCCTCCAACTGATTAACATTAACATCAATACCTGCTTTATTAGCTTTAATCAAAGGCAGAACTATTTTTGATGCCGGCACTCGTCTCAAACGCATACCAATAAGGTTAAAAATCCCTACATTAACTCCGGCTGCAATAGCTGAAATCCATAAGCCCAAAGGCACAAAATTCAAAAATACAGCTACAGCGGCAATAACAAGTACAAAGATAAAGCCACTATTGAAAATCAAATCAATTACATCAAACATAAAATCAACTCCTTATATTTTTCTTACAAAAATCTTACTGCCTTCAACTTTAACAATACGGACAGTTTCATCTTTATCTATGTAATCGCCAAAACTGCTGACATCGATTCTTTCCTCATCCACGAGTACTGTTCCAGCCGGACGTAAGGGAGTAACAGTTACAGCGGTACGATTGATAAGCCTGCTGAAATCTCCGCTGCCTGTATAACCGTCACTATCCTTTTGTTTATCCCACAAGATAAAGGGATTCCAGCGACTGTTTTGCGGTTTATAAAGAAAAAAGAAAAACACAATGGCAGCCAGCAGAACATAAATGACCAGTAAAACCAGAAAAGCTTCCATTCCACCGCCCATCACAAAGAAACTGCCCACTGATAAAGAACACAACCCCAAAACGCCAAAAACGCCAAAACCAGGTATCAGCATTTCAATAAAAAGCAGAACTACGCCTGCAATCAGTAAATTATATTCCATCGGCATGTTGCTACCTCCGTAAAACTCTATCTTAAATATAAGTATACCAAACTTTAATTGACGAAACAAAGAAAACTTAGTGACCAATTAAAACTTCAGCAAATAAAAAATAACCGTGCTGACATTCAGCACGGTTATCATTTTGTTATTTAAGTAATTCACGAACCATGGCATTAATACGTTTGCCATCGGCACGTCCCTTGGTTTTGGCCATTACAGCCGGCATAACTTTACCCATGTCTTTCATGGTAGTAGCGCCAACTTCAGCAACAACTTCGGCAACAATACCCTTTAATTCTTCATCACTCAGGGCCTCAGGAAGATATTTTTTCAAAATCTTAATCTCTTCTTCAGCCTGGGCAACCAATTCACTGCGACCAGCTTTTTGGAATTCTTCCAAAGAGTCCTGACGCATTTTGACTTCTTTCATCAAGACTGCCAGAACTTCATCATCAGTAAGCTCTTTCTTGTCGTTGATTTCTACATTTTTGATATTAGAACGAACCATACGGATAACAGATAAACGCAGTTTGCCGTTTTCTCTGTCCTTCATGGCTTGTTTCATATCTTCAGTCAATTGGTCTTTTATAGACATACAGCCCGCCTCCAATTATCTGGTTTTACGTTTTCTGGCTGCTTCGGATTTTTTCTTACGGGCAACGCTCGGTTTTTCATAATGTTCGCGTTTTCTAACCTCAGAAAGAATACCTGCTTTTTGGGTTGCTCTTTTAAATCTGCGCAAAGCGCTGTCTAAAGTTTCGTTTTTGCCAACTTTAATTTCTGCCATCTGTTCTCCCTCCCTCCACACACTTAGGGAAGTGTATCTGCAATTTATAGTTACCAGATGTCACAGACATCCAGAAACACTTACTAACCTATTATATAAGAAAGCAAGCTTTCTGTCAAGGTCAGCAGGGAGGCCAACCTAAAGCTTTTCCGCCGATGACATGGATGTGCAGATGATTAACAGTCTGACCGCCTTCTTCGCCGGTATTGATAACTACACGGAAGCCTTTTTCGGCAATGCCTGTCTGTTCAGCAATAGTTTTTACCTTACCGAGCATATAAGCTACCAGTTCAGGAGCAGCAGTAGTTACATTTTCTGTGTGTTCTTTGGGAAGCAGCAATACATGTACTGGTGCTGCTGGAGCAACGTCATGAATCGCAATCATCTTATCGTCTTCATACACTTTATTGGAAGGAATTTCACCTTTAATGATTCTGCAGAAAATACAATCTTCCATATTTTCACCTCCTTTACCTACTTTATCTCAGCTATTATACCTCTATTATCATCTTCAAAAGACCACTGTATCTGCCAAGTACGACCATCAATTCTGTCTAGTAATAAAAAATTATACATATTATTAGTAGGGTATAAATCAAATCTTCCTTTTTGCTCTTGCGCAACATCTACTAACGGAATATTATTTAAATTTAATTCACCTCTAGCACCATCTTGATTTACACTAAAATGTACCTGTGTTATTTTTCCATTTCTAGTATCAAGTTTTAAAAAAGTCCAATAATTTTGTGTTGGAAAAAGTTTATAATTAGCTTCTTGATCACTAGCATCAGATGTACAAGCTGATGTTATAAAAACAGATACTAACAAAATTAATATTAAAAGTAAATTTTTCAAAGGAATTGTTTTAATCATAAACATCACTTCCCCAACTTTATATATGTTTATGTATTCAACTCACCAATTAAAAAATCCTTTTTTAGACCAGTAATTTTTACCTCTGCAATCTCACCGCATAATTTTGCGTCACCGGCAACAAGTACGCGCAGATAGTCACCTGCAAGACCTTCAATATGCGTATCATCCACAGGCTGCTCAAAAAGCACTTCTACATTGCTGCCAATAACTGCTTCCATAGCCTGCTGCTGCATCTTATTATCCAGCTCTGCCAAAGCAGCAGCACGCTGTTGTTTAACAGCATCTTCTACCTGCTGCGGCATTTTTTCAGCCGGAGTTCCTTTGCGTTTTGAATAAGGGAAGACATGCATTTTCGCAAAACCGCACTCAGCTGCAAAATCCAATGTCTGTTTAAAATCTTCATCCGTTTCACCGGGGAAACCTACAATAATATCTGTAGTAATCATAATATCCGGCAAAGTATTTCTGATTTCTGTCAGCAGTTCTTTAAAACGAGCAGTGTCGTAAGGTCTGTGCATAGCGCGTAGTATTTTGTCGCAGCCAGACTGCAACGGCAAGTGCAGATGTCTGCACAGACGTTTATCTTCACGCATCAAATCCAGTAAACGCGGTTCTACTTCAACAGATTCCAAAGAACCAAGGCGCAATCTTTTCAGACCTTCCACACTTAAAGCTGCTTTTACGGCATCATAAAGGTTAAGACTACCGCCATGCTCTTTACCATAGCAGCCCAAATGAATACCGATAAGTACTACCTCTTTATATCCGGCAGCTACCAGTTTGCCAACTTCCTCACGGATGCTGTCCAGGCTGCGGCTGCGCAGCGGTCCGCGTGCATAAGGAATAATGCAATAAGTGCAGTACTGATTGCAGCCCTCCTGAATTTTAAGGAAAGCACGTGTCTTATCAGTTTCCGTACCGGCAGCAAGCTCTTCAAACTGCGTATCAACAGTTATCTTGTGTACGTTATCCAGCACTTCATCCTGCTTGGCAGCTAAAGCCTGCTCTGCCAGTTCTACAATACGTCCGCGTTCCTGATTGCCGATGATTACATCAACACCGGCAATGCTTTTAACCTCGTCAGGCGCCGTCTGCGGGTAACAGCCAGTTACTACTGTTAATGCCAGCGGATTACTGCGTACGGCTCTGTTAATAATCTGACGGGATTTACGCTGTCCCATATTGGTAACGACGCAAGTATTAATAAGGTAAATATCAGCCTGCTCGTTAAAGCCTACAACCTGATAACCAGCTTTACGGAAAATCGCTTCCATACTGGCAGTATCTGCCTGATTAACCTTACATCCCAATGTATAAAAAGCAATTCTCTTCATGAATCGTTTATTCTCCTAAATCTCCTGTTTCATATAAAATAGCCGATAAAGCAACAACTCCGGCAGTTTCAGCTCTCAAAATACGCTTACCAAGGCTAACTGGTACTGCGCCATTTTTCCTGGCCAGTTCCAGCTCAAACTCGCTGATTCCGCCTTCCGGCCCAATAATAAGCAGCAGCTCCTGCAAATTATCGCAGCTTTGCAAAGCTGTTTTTAATCCCAGTCGGTCTTCACATTCATAAGCGATGATTTTATGCTGCAAATCATTATTGGCAAGCATTTGCTGCATTGTCTGCACTGGCTGTACCTGCGGAATAATATCGCGCTTGCTTTGTTTAGCGGCAGCTTCGGCAATCTTCTGCCAGCGTTCTACCTTTTTATCAGCTTTAGCACCTTCAAGGCGTACAACAGAATGTTCCATAGCAACGGGGACAATACTGCTTGCACCCATTTCCACTGCTTTCTGAATGATAAAGTCCATTTTCTCGCCTTTGGCAAGTCCTTGCGCCAAGGTTATCTTCACCGAAGGCTCATGACTTTCGGCAAGCTTTTCCAGGCACTTAACAACCACATTGTCAGCCTGTAAAGACACAATTTCCGCAATGGCTGTAACACCGTCATCACTGACAATCTGTATTTTATCACCTGGCTGCATACGCAGCACTTTGCTGATATGCTTGGCATCAACATCTTTGATAACCATTTCTGCAGCATAGAGCTGAGGAATAAAGAATCTGTGCATCTATTTCACCTTGCTCATCTGCATTACAACCCAGCCGCCTTTTTCGTCCACATGGTCAACCTTCATACCAACCTCTGCAGCTGCTGCCTCTACATCAGCACGACGATCACTGATAATACCGCTGGCAAGGAAAATACCGTCATCTTTCAGCTTTCCGGGGATATCTTTCAGCAGCATAATAATAATGTCAGCAATAATATTGGCGATAATGACATCAGCCTGACCTTCTGTTCCACGCAGCAGGTCGCCTTCCTTAACCTCTATTTTATCTTCCAAGCCATTGTCAGCAATATTTTCACGGGCAACACGTACTGCTACGGCATCAATATCGACTGCCTTAACAGATTTTGCACCTAAAAGTGCAGCCGCAATAGCAAGAATGCCGCTGCCGGTACCCACGTCAAACACTTCAGCATTAGCCGGCAATACTTTTTCCAAACGAGCCATACACATATTGGTAGTATGGTGCGTACCGGTACCAAAAGCCATGCCGGGATCAATTTTAATAACATGTTCACCCTCTTTAGGAGTATACTCCTCCCAGCTGGGTTTGATAACAAGGCTTTCGCCTACATGAGTAACATGGAAATACTGCTTCCATTCATTTGCCCAATCTTTCTCTGATAAACTGCGGAATCTGATATTACCAAAACGGAAGCTGCCAATACGCTCTTCTACGGCAGCCAACTCGTTTTCAATCTGTTTCAGTCTGTCCTGCAATTTTTCATCATCAGCATAGTAAGCACTGACAGTAACTATTTCTGTATTTTCCTGTTCCGGTATGTCACATAATTCCCAGGTACCACTGTTGCGCAGATTATTAATCAACTGCGGATCCTCGATAGCTACACCACTGGTACCGGCAGCAGTAAGAATATCTGCCACAACTTCTACTGCTTCATGCGTAACCTGTACGTTAACTTCTATCCACTGCATAGTCATATCCTCATTTCTTTACTATAATTTATTTTACTTAGAATAAATATCAGACGTACTCTGACCGTATCTTAAAGTATAGCACAGATGATACTCTTTCATCAAAACAATTTATTGACGTACACTTAAATTTCACTTATAATCAATTTTGTAAACTATTATATTAAAGCTCTGCTGCAGGCGGAGTTATTTTTTTATTAAGGGGTGACAGATTATGCTTACTTTAGATAAAATCTACCATGCCGCATTTGTACTTAAAAATATTGCCCGCAAAACTGACCTGATTGCTGCCCCGCTGCTCTGCGAAGGCAACAGCCTGTATTTAAAAACAGAAAACCTTCAAGTAACAGGCAGCTTTAAAGTCAGAGGCGCATATTATAAAATCAGCCAGCTGACCGAAGAAGAACGTGCCCGCGGCGTTATTGCCTGCAGTGCCGGCAATCATGCACAAGGCGTAGCCCTGGCAGCTACCAGTATGGGGATTAAAAGCATTATCTGTATGCCTGACGGCGCCCCGATTATGAAAGTAGAAAACACGAAAAAACTTGGCGCACAGGTTGAACTTGTTCCCGGAACTTATGATGATGCCCACGACAGAGCAGTCGAACTGCAGCAGGAAACTGGCATGACCTTCATTCACCCTTATGATGACGAACTGGTTATTGCCGGACAGGGCAGTATCGGTCTGGAAATTCTTGAACAGCTTCCGGATGTTGAAGCCGTAGTCGTACCTATTGGTGGCGGCGGTCTTATTTCCGGCGTAGCACTGGCAATGAAAAGTCTGCGTCCGGATATTAAGATTTACGGCGTGCAAGCCGCAGGCGCTGCCAGCATGTACAATGCCTATAAAAGCCATAATTACCAGACTTTAAACAGCGTGCAGACCTTTGCAGACGGTATCGCTGTAAAAACTCCCGGTGAGACAACTTTTGAAATCATCAGCAAATATGTAGATGATATTATCACCGTCAGTGAAGATGAAATAGCTGCAGCTATTTTAACTCTGATAGAAAAACAAAAGCTTATCGCTGAAGGCGCCGGTGCAACACCGGTTGCTGCAGCATTATTCAACAAGCTGCCTATTGCTGGTAAAAAGACAGTTTGTATTATCTCCGGCGGCAACATTGATGTTAACATCTTATCCCGCGTCATCACCCGTGGTCAGGTCATCAGCGGACGTAAAACCAACTTGATGATTGCGCTGGAAGACAAACCTGGTCAGCTGCTTTGTGTAAGCGATATCATCAGCAGCTGCGGTGCTAATGTTGTTAGCGTCCATCACGATCGTGCCGATGCCAATATGCCCATTACCAGCTGCTTCCTTAAACTCAGTCTGGAAACACGTGATGCAATGCAGATTAAACAAATCAGGCAAAAGCTTGCCGAAGCAGGCTTTACACTGGTCAACGAAAAAGCTTAATTTAAAACAAACAACCCTGTACACTTTTATACCAAAGTGTACAGGGTTTTTCTTTTGTAAATTTAGATTAATATACCTTCTAAATGGTCGCATTCATGCTGAATAATCTGAGCTGTAAAGCCATCAAAACTTTCTCGATGACGACGCAGCTTAACGTCCTGAAATTCTACCTCTATTCTTGCGTATCTTGTTACTGGACGTACTCCATCTAAAGAAAGGCAGCCTTCCTCCGTTTCATAAGAGGCTTCTTTCTTCACTATTACAGGATTCAGCATAACCAAATAGCCTTTTCCTATTGCTATGGCTATAATACGTTTGCGTTCACCAATCATATTGGCAGCCATGCCTACACAGCGCTCACTGTTAGCCTGCAGAGTATCAAGCAAATCAGCAGCTATCTTTTTATCTTTCGCTGCAGCAGGTTCTGACTTTTGTGCTAAAAAGAACATATCTCTTACAATATCTCTAATCATCGAATTACTTCCTCACAAATTTTCTTTTGATTATAACACAGTACTACCCCGCTGTAAAAGATAGTGCTTTTTAAAGCATGGCTGCTTTCATGCTCTTAACGTATTCGCCAATATACGCAGGCGCCTGGCTTCCATATTTTTCCAGCAGCTTAATAATAGCAGAACCGACAATTACACCATCAGCCAATTCAGACATATTCTTTGCCTGCTCCGTAGTAGCAATGCCAAAGCCAATAGCGCAGGGAATATTGCTGTTTTGGCGTACTATTTTTACCATGGCTGACAGGTTAGTAGTAATCTCTGTTCTGGTACCGGTAACGCCAAGACTGGAAACTATGTAAAGAAAACCTTCTGCTTCTTTGGCAATCATGGCAATACGGTCAGCAGAAGTAGGCGCAATCATAGAGATAAGTTCTACGCCATACGCTTTGCAGAAAGGCAGAAATTCTTCTTTTTCTTCATATGGAATATCCGGCAAAATCAGTCCGTTAATACCACCAGCCGCACATTGAGAAATAAACCTTTCTGCTCCGTAAGAGAAAACTACATTAGCGTAAGTCATAAACACCATGGGTATAGTGACTTTTTGACGCAATCTCTCCACCATGGCAAAAATTTTATCAGTAGTTACACCACCTCTCAAAGCTCTAATATTGGCATTCTGTATTACCGTTCCTTCTGCCGTAGAATCAGAAAAAGGAATTCCCAGTTCAATAATATCAGCACCGTTCTCGGCAGCTGCACACACTGCAGTTTCCGTTGTTTCCAGATATGGATCTCCGCAGGTAATAAAAGCAATAAAAGCTTTTCCTTTAGTAAAAGCATCTTGTATTTTACTCATTGATATTCTCTCCTCTGTATCTGGCAATAGCGGCACAGTCTTTGTCACCTCTGCCGGATAATGTTATAACCATAATTTGCTCTTTTTGCATTTGCGGAGCCAGTTTCATAGCGTAGGCAACTGCATGAGCTGATTCGATAGCCGGAATAATTCCTTCTGTACGAGCCAGATATTCAAAAGCACACACTGCCTCTTCGTCTGTAACAGGCACATATTCCGCTCTGCCAATATCATGCAAATAAGCATGCTCAGGACCTACACCAGGATAATCAAGACCGGCAGAAATAGAGTAGACAGGAGCAATCTGTCCATACTTATCCTGACAAAAATATGATTTCATCCCATGAAAAATACCTATCTTACCAGTATTAACCGTTGCCGCTGTTTCATAGGTGTCAATACCTTTGCCGGCTGCCTCACAGCCAATCAATCTTACCTCTTTATCTTCAATAAAATGATAAAAACTGCCGATAGCATTGGAACCACCGCCTACACAGGCAATAACTACATCAGGTAATCTGTTTTCTTTTTCCAGTATCTGCTCTTTAATCTCCTGCGAAATTACCGCCTGAAAATCGCGCACGATGGTAGGGAAAGGATGCGGACCCATAACTGAGCCTAAGCAGTAATGAGTATCTTCGATTTTCGTAGTCCATTCACGTAAAGCTTCTGAAACAGCGTCCTTTAAAGTAGCCGTACCGCTGCTTACCGGCACGACTGTTGCCCCCAGCAGTTTCATTCTGTATACATTCAATGCCTGACGGATGGTATCTTCTTTACCCATAAACACAACACATTCCATATCCATCAGCGCTGCTGCCGTTGCTGTCGCTACTCCATGCTGACCAGCCCCTGTTTCAGCAATCAGTCTTGTCTTGCCCATTTTCTTCGCCAGTAAAGCCTGCCCTAAAACATTGTTTATCTTATGGGCACCTGTATGATTTAAGTCCTCTCGTTTCAGATAAATCTTGGCACCTCCAAGCTGCTTCGTCATTTTTTCTGCATAATATAATCTTGAAGGCCTGCCTGCATATTCATTAAATAATTCTGCCAGCTCACGTTTAAATTCAGGATCATTTTTATAGTATTCATAAGCTTTTTCCAATTCTGTCACAGCATTCATCAGTGTTTCCGGTATATATTGCCCGCCATGAATGCCAAATCTGCCTTTTTTATTCGTCATTTTTCTACATCCTTTCACATTCTATTTCTTACTGCGTTAATAAACGCAGCCATTTTGACATCATCTTTCCTGCCGTCAGTTTCAACGCCAGAACTTACATCTACAGCATATGGATATAACCTGCTTACTGCTTCGCTTACATTATTAATGTTCAAACCGCCTGCTAAAAAATACGGTCTGCCAAAATCTTGAAGAATACTCCAGTCAAAGCTTTTACCTGTACCGCCGCTGCCGGAGTCTAACAGTATATAATCCGCTGAACAGGCGTAAGCAGCCTGCAAATTTTTTGCTTCATTTACACTAAAAGCCTTAATCAGCTTTTTATCGGTCTTTTTTCTAAGAAGCTTAATATATTCTTCACTCTCATTTCCATGCAGCTGCGCCATATCAATTATTCCTTTATTCAACAGCGCTGCAACAACTTCAACAGGCTCGTTTACAAAAACACCTACAACAGCAATTTTGCGGTCTAATTTTTTTCGCAGTTCTTCTGCTGTCTGTGGAATTACAAAGCGTTTGCTTGTTTTCGCAAAAACAAAGCCAATATAATCTGGCTGCACTACATTAGCAGCAGTAACATCATTCAACGACTGCAAACCGCATAGCTTAATTTTCGTCATCTTCCCCTCCGCAGCTCTGCCAACATTGCACTGCTATTCTCAGCACGCATCAGCAGCTCGCCTATCAATACTGCATCAGCACCTATTTCTCTCATTGTTTGTACATCAGCTGCAGTTTTAATTCCGCTTTCCGCGACAAATAATATTTCAGGTGGAACAAGCTCGCGTAATCTGCTACTGTTAGCCATATCTACCGAAAAATCATTTAGATTTCTGTTATTTACACCAATGATTCTTGCTCCGGCATGTATCGCCATACTTATCTCTGCTGCATTATGTACCTCTATCAATGCAGACATTCCTAAGCTTTCGCAGATTGCCAAATATTCAGCCAGTTCCTTTTCTGTAAGCAAAGAACAAATCAGCAAGACCGCAGCAGCCCCCAAAACTCTTGCTTCATAAATCATATAAGGAGCAACTACAAAATCCTTTCGCAAACATGGTACAAATACCGCTTGGGCTATCTCCTGTAAATAACTGTCATTACCTAAAAAATATTTGGGCTCGGTTAATACAGAAATGCAGTCCGCTCCTGCCTGCTCATATTCTTTAGCAATTTTAAGATAAGGAAAATCTTCTGCAATAATACCTTTGGAAGGTGATGCTTTTTTACATTCACAGATAAAAGACAGCTCCGGTTTGCGTAAAGCATATTCAAAAACAAACTCCTTGCCTGGCAAAGTCAACGCCTGTTCTTTTACTGCTTCTAAAGACATTTTGCGTTCTGCCTGCTGCACTCTTTTGATAGCATAAGCCGCAATCTCTTTAAGAATATTCATCAGCATACCTCCGGTCTGTTGCTGACCTCAATAAACTTTTCTAAAGTTGCTAAAGCACGTCCGGAATCTATCAACTGTGCAGCAAGGTGTACTCCGTCATTAAAACTGTCAGCTTTGCCGCCGATATATAACGCTGCTCCTGCATTCAGCAACACAGTATTTCTTTTGGCGCCCTTTTCCTTGCCTTGCAAAACGGCAAGTGTAATAGCTGCATTCTCCTGCGGCGTGCCTCCTACCAGCTCCTCCTTACTGCAGCTGTTAAAGCCAAAATCTTCCGGCTTTATTGTATAAGATTTAAACCAGCCATCTTTAAATTCGCAAACCGTAGTCGGTGCGCTTAAAGAAATCTCGTCCAATTTATCCTGACCATATACCACCATGCCGCGGCGTATACCAAGATTAATCAGTACCTGTGCTAAAGGCTCTACCAAATATTCATCATAAACACCTAAAAGCTGCATTTTAGGACTACCCGGATTAGTCAGCGGCCCCAGAATATTAAACACTGTTCGGAAGCCCAATTCTTTACGGATAGCACCTACATACTTCATTGAGGTATGATACTTCTGCGCAAAGAAAAAACACATCCCTACTTCATTTAACAACTCAATACATCTGTCAGGACTTTGCTCAATATTTACGCCTAAAGCCTCCAAACAATCTGCTGTCCCGCATTTTGAGGAAGCAGCACGATTACCATGCTTGGCAACCTTCACGCCACCTGCTGCAGCAACAAGCGCTGATGTAGTAGAAATATTAAAGCTTTGAGAATTATCTCCGCCTGTACCGACAATCTCAAATAAATCCATACCAGTTTCCAGCTTCACCGCATGATCGCGCATAGCTGCAGCACAGCCCGCAATCTCGCTGATGGTTTCTGCTCGGGTGCTTTTTGTAGATAAGGCTGCCAAGAATGCAGAATTCTGTGTCGGTGTCGTTTTGCCGCTCATAATCTCATTCATTACTGTGTAAGCTTCGTCATAGCTTAAATCTTCTTTATTAACTATTTTTACAATTGCTTCCTTAATCATAAAAATCCCCTCATTTCAATGCAATAAAATTTTTCAATATCATTTTGCCTTGCGGCGTCATAATAGACTCAGGATGAAACTGCACTCCAAATATTGGTAACTCTTTATGCTGTATTCCCATTACAAGACCGTCATCGGTAGCAGCTGTAACCGCCAAGCATTCCGGCAGTGTCTCCCTGTCAACTATCAGCGAATGATACCGTGCCACAGGTGATTTTGCTGCGCAGCCCGCAAACAGAGGACAATCAGTCTGAAAATTTACCATAGACTGTTTACCATGCATCAGCTCCTGCGCATATACAATTTTACCTCCTAATGCTGCGCAAATCGCCTGGTGTCCAAGGCACACTCCTAAAATAGGTATCTTGTTACCTAAACCTTTAATGCAATCTATAATAACACCGGCGTTTTCTGGTCTGCCCGGCCCGGGTGAAAGAATGATTTTCTCCGGCTGTAAATCTGCAATCTGTGCAACGCTAAGTTCATCATTGCGAATCACTTTAATGTCTTCTGCCAGCTCTCCTACTAGCTGATACAAGTTATAAGAGAAACTGTCATAATTGTCTATCAGTAATATCATAGTTCTCCCTCCGCTAGCTGCAACGCTTTAAGCACCGCCTGCGCCTTATTCAAACATTCTTGATACTCCTTTTCCGGAACCGAATCGGCAACGATACCTGCACCGCTGCGTACAAATACTTTGCCATTCTTTTTATATGCAATCCTGATTGCTATACATGTATCCATATTACCCATAAAATCAATATATCCGACAGCACCGCCATAAATGCCGCGCTTATTATTTTCCAGTTCGCCAATCAGCTGGCAGGCTCTGATTTTTGGTGCTCCTGACAAAGTTCCCGCTGGCAGTACTGCTGCTATCGCATCCAGAGCATCCAAACCTTCTCTCAACTCACCTCGTACCGTCGAGCCTATGTGCATAACATGAGAGTATTTCTCAACAGAATGCAACTTTTCTACTTGTACGCTTCCGAATTTACTTATTCTTCCTAAATCATTACGACCTAAGTCCACTAGCATATTATGCTCAGCCAGTTCTTTTATATCCTGCAGCAGCTCATGCTCTAAAGCCAAATCCTCTGCTTCTGTTTTGCCGCGCGATCTTGTTCCTGCTAACGGGAAAGTATGCAGCACGCCATTTTCCAGCTTTACCAATGTCTCTGGCGATGCTCCAGCCACCTCCACATCCGTGCCGGAAAAATAAAACATATACGGCGACGGATTGAGTGTTCTTAAAATACGATAAGTATCCAGTAAACTGCCTGCAAAAGCAGCACTCAGACGATTGGAAAGTACTATCTGGAAAATATCACCCTCTTTGATATAATGCTTAGCCTGCTCTACCATGCTGCAAAATTCTTTCTTTGCAAATAAAGGCTCCATTCTACTTAAAAGTTAACCGCCAGTATTCTCTATGGTATTGCCTTTTTCCAACAGTTCGTACATTTGCCGTAGTTCCATAACCGCTTTATTATACTCCGTTTCCGGATTCTCTAAAGACATATTAGCAATAAGGATAATTTTTTGCCTGTAATTATCAAAAGCAATAACCTTGTCAAACAACATCAAATCGAAATCCTTGAATGCTTCACTGTCCTGAACATCCACGTAAGCTTTCGGCTCACTGTACCTGATAAAATCGTAAGCAAAATAACCTACCAGCCCTCCAGTAAAGCTGGGCAAATAATCAAACCGCGGACTTTTATAGTCATCCAGCAGCTGCCGCAGCACTTTGACTGGATCATTTGTATCAAGCCTTACATTGCCTACCTTCATTTTTCCATCAAGGCAGGTTACCTCAAATTTTGGTTCAAAGCCCAAAAAAGTATAACGTCCCCATTTTTCATTATCTGTAACTGATTCCAGCATATAACAATGTGCTGAAACATTTTTCAAAGCTTTCAACACTTCAATAGGCGTGCGAATATCAGCCATTACTTCGCAGCTTACTGGCAACACATTATAATAGCCTTTAGCTGCAACATTTTTGACCTCTTCTAATGACGGATAAAAATTCATTGTTTTACCTCCTAAACAAAAATACTCCTCTGACTTCTGTCAAAGGAGTATAAAAAAATCCCTGACAGAAATCTTCTGTCAAGGACGAATAGATTTATCCGCGGTGCCACCTTGATTTACGGCTACGACGCCGTACACTTGTCAGGATACCAACATATCCCCGGCAACTAACGTATGCCCACACGTTGCAGAATACTCTGCGCTCACGCGCATTTGACTGCACCCTCAGCGGTCCATTTGACAAACTGTTTCTTACCTGACTCTCAGCAACGCAGGCTCTCTGTAAAGGCATATTAGCCGTTATCTCCGCCTCAACGGTTTAATTATTGAATTGAGCAAATTTTAACACCGTCTAAGTTAGACGTCAACAAAAAATTTACACTTATTCTAATTTTATATTATTTTATGTAATATCTGTATACTTTATTACAGGTTACTGCTATTATTACTCATTTACTCTGCTGTGCAATCAGCTCATTTTTAGCGGCAAAATAGTCTTCAACACTCCAACCCTTTTGCAACATAGCCACAAGCAGCTTGCCAGTATTATTAGCATCATCAAAAGCCGTGTGCCATAATCCTGCAGTATCAACATCCTGCTCTTCTGTCGCTTTCTTTAAACCTGTTGTTCTTTCATCCTGTTTCCACAGCTTATATGCTTCAGCTAAATCAAGATAATCTTCAAACAAAACAGGATTTGCTATTTTATGACGTTCACAGCCTTTTTGCAAGACTGCATAGTCAGAATCTCCCCACGCCACAAAATAAGTATTGCCTGCTTCATATAAAGCCGCCAGCTTTTCCACCATCTCAGAAAATTCTATGCCTTTTTTCATATCATTAGCAGTAATCATACAAAAATCCATTGCTTCTTTAGCCTGCTTGGGATAAAAATGCGGCTTAACAAAATTTTGCAGCTTACCAGTACAGTTAAAAGCTTCTCCCGAAAGCTTTACTGCACCTACTTCAATAATTTCCGAAAAAAAGCCATTAGGCCTACCGACTGGCTTAGTATACATAGTGAACTCAAAATCAACTATTAAAAAATTTTTCATAAAAAGACCTTCTTAAGAATCTGCAAATTAACTTTCAGAAAAATAATCACTATCAATACGCTTAATTTTATATATATTTTGAACAGAAACTCCTAAACCATATTCAATCATCAACTCTGTGAGCTTTTGTCCATCAACTAATATAATATGTTGCGCATTAGCAAACTCTTTTGCCCCTTGCGAATATTTTGCTGTTGTTATAAATAAACCTTTTTCAATTTTAGGAGGTCCCATCATGGCACCAGCAAATTTTTGAATTTCAGGCTTTCCAATAGTTGTATTAGGATTCCAACGTTTTGCTTGAATATAAATTAGATTGAAGCCAAGTTTATCTTCATTAATAACGCCATCTATTCCATCATCTCTACTTGCCTTTGTAACAAATCCGTCACCATATCCCATTAATTGCATTAAATCAACAACTATGTTTTCAAAAAAAGTTGCTGACTGATTCATGATTTCCGTTAATAGATCATCTGCTAACTGTTTGTTAATATTTTTAAAAACTCGCTCTAGAGTTTCTTGAGGTGTTTCTAAAGCAGTTTCTTCAATATTGTCTTTCTGTTTGGCTATTTTTTTTACCACCTATAATAAAATCAGCAAACTCAGAATATCTTTCAGCCAACAATCTATCTGTTATATTTACTCCACTTGCTAATAAAGCCTGTCCTTCTACAGTTATCTGTAAATGCGCACGCTGAGGTGAACTTATTAAGCCAGCTTTCTTTAAATAAGTTCTTGCCCAACCAATTCTATTGTCATAAATTGTTTGCTTACCACTTGGCAACCTTTCCATAAGCAATTCTTCATTTAAATTTAAAAGCTTCGTTATATAATCTTTTATCTCTTTTAAAGTATGAACTTTCTCATCACTAAGAGCTTTCAAAAAAGGTTTATATAATTCATAATATTTTGGCAATCCCATAATAATACACCCACAAACCTACTATTTATTCTTTACTTAACCAAACTACCGTCTCAACGTTCATATCATATTCCAAGGAATATTTTTCTTTATTCACAGGTATCGGAAACTTAAATATCAACTTTTTAATCCAATTCCCATCCTGCCTCTTTTCCGGAAAGAGCTCTATTCTGTCTAAAAAAGTCTTTAATAATTCCTTTTTTTCCAGATCAGATGCTATGTGGTAAACATCCTTGAATGACATTAAGAGGCCAGCTATATTTTCCTGAGTAAGCCTACCTTCTTTTATCGACTGTAATTTTAATTCTAAATTGTCAATTTCTTTCTGTATATTTTCTATTTTAACATATTGCTGATCGTAACGGTGCTGTAAATCTTTAATTTTTTCTTGATAATATTTATCAGCAGGATCTATGCTGTCCATTTGCAGAGCTAATCGTTTTTTGACGTTTAAAACAGTTGTTAATTCTTTATTCTTTTTAGCCAAAAGACTTTCTTCTTCAGAAGTACTTACATCAATCAACAACTGCTTTTTTAATGCATTAGCAAAAAAATCTTTGGCAACTAATTCCATAATTATATTTTCAATTACACTATTTAATTCTTCTTGAGGAATATTACATCTAAAAGAACATAAATGCCCAGTCCTATTTGGCAAATTTTTGCAATAATAATAAAACCTCAACTTCCTATCTTTACCACCAGGTTTTCTAACGTTACCGTACAAATTGCTTCCACAGCACGGACATTTTAAAAGGCCTGTTAAAATATTTACATGCTTTAAACCATACTTTTTCTCTCTGCTATTAGCATTAGCTTTCAGCTTCTCACTAGCAGCATTCCATAATTCTTCAGAAACGATAGCTTCATGTTGTCCTTCAAACAAATAAAAATCTTTATTGTTTTTCCTGACATACTTATTTCTCGAATCTTTCACCTTATCCTGCTTGGTCCTGCAATAAGCTATTTTGCCAGCATATATCGGATTAGCAAGAATATCACGGACAAAGTAACCTGTAAATCGCAAGATTTTAAATCTTTCTGCCGGTTTAACAAAGCCGTTATCATTCAAATATTTTGCTATACTTAATGCCCCATCATGGGTATTAACATAGCGATCATAAATTATTTTTACAACTTTAGCAGCATCCTCATCAACTATCAACTTTCCGTTACTTTGAACATAACCATACGGAGCAGTGCCCCCATTCCAAAGTCCGTTACTCGCTTTTTGGACCCTTCCAGCCATAGTTTGACTGCGTATATTTTCTCTTTCGATTTCAGCCACCGATGACAAAACCGATATCATTAATTTCCCTGCGTCTTTAGAGCTGTCAATACCATCGTCTACGCAGATTAGTTCAACACCAAAATCTTGCATTATCTGTAAAGTGCCAAGCACATCTGCAGCATTTCGTCCAAATCGCGAAAGTTTAAAAACTAAGACATAATCAATATAATTTGTTTCAGAACTTATCTTTTTCATCATTCGTTGAAATTCATTTCTACCATCAATATTTTTACCAGATGCACCAGCATCAACAAAAACATCGACAATTTCAAAATCCATTGCCGTTGCGTACGCCCTGAGTCTGGACTCCTGAGCTTGCAAAGAAAAACCTTCCACTTGATTTCCTGTAGAAACTCGCAAATATAAGCAACATTTTTTCACAGAATATTCCCCCTAAAATTTTTAATAATGCATTATTAAAGGGATGCTAACTGAACACCAGATAGCACCCCTTTTCTAATTTATGCAGATGTTTTTTTAACTTTTTTTAGCTTTTTCTTATTGCAAATAATCACAGTAGAATATTTCTTAGTGATTTCAGCAGCTTTTGCAACAGCAATTTTAAAATTTTTATTATAGTCCATTGCCATTCCTCCATTTTACATAATTCGATAAATGATATCCAACTTCTCTTTCTGATTAGAACGCGGGACTAATGTACAGGTATTTTGCATTACAGGCAGACCTATCTCACCTCCGTTGCTTTCCAGCACAGCGTCAATGCACTCAATATCATTCTGCTCTTTAAGACATTGCTTTACACTGCCAACTTTTACAATTACAGTGCTGCCGTAATCTAAAGAAGATATATAGTTTTCTACATCTTCGATAGCTTTTGTTACACCCACAACCTTTTCATCTACCAGCAAAAACGCCTTTTCTTCTACTTCACCAGTTTTATCAACATTAACCAAATTTCCAAAAATACCTTTATTATTGTCCATCATTATTACTCCTTTATATTAATCTTTAACATTTGTGGTCGTATTGGCGTAACTTTTCGATTTTTTGTAAATTTGCTAGTAAACCCACTACCTGTTGTTACTAATATACCTCTATCTCTGAGCTCAGCTTTGACCGCCGCATCAAAGTTAGCCACGCAACCATGATTTGTTGCATAACGCGAAACAAGCTCCTCAGCACGGCTACTAATAATATACACGGTATAATCATTCTCATAGTACCCATCCGCCGTAACTTGCATGAACCTTTCCTGTCCATCAACAATAACAAGTGGCCCATTCTCAATGCCGTCCATAATGGCTCTGATTGCTACTTCTGCCGGCGAAAAGTTCATCGCCAGATTTTCAGTTTTGCTAATCACACACTGAATGTTTTTCATCATGTCCGTAATATTAATCGAAAATCCCAATGCAGACGCAAAGTCAGAGAACAACTCTGCGGTTATACATAGTGCTTGCAAATTATTTCCCATACGGGCAGAGCCATCATATTTACGTGCTGATTCTTGCAAAAGCATATCAAATAATTCAACATTTTTCTGAATATAGTATATCCAACAGGAAAAGAATGCTTTTCCAAGTGTCCCATCACGTTGAAGTATAGTCAGGATATCAGTATTAATGAATCTTTTATCCCAACTAACGCACAAACTGCGAAGATATGAAGAGTGTGAAGTTAGATCTAATATTTCTCCCGTGAGTAGAACTCCGCCAAAGTAGGCTCTGTCTGCTAGTGGTTTACGATCCTGCCCCATTTTGCCTGGTGCACGACCATCGCCTATTATACGTGCTACTTTCATAGCCTTACGCTTGAAAGCAGTAACTGAACTCTTGTCCCCATGCGGATAGAAGTCATCCTGAAGAATGAGCAAATCTCTAGCTGCCATCAAATTTTCCTCAATGGATGCCTCTGTATCATCAAACCGAAGGACAGGATTCGGATTTAGCGCTGAGGCCAGAACTGTTGCAACGGCCGTCTTATAGCTGCCAGTAGGCGCAGTAATGCAAAGCACACTTCTACAGCCTATACCGCCAAGCTGCTCGAACAGACCTGCAATATAAGAATTCAGGCAATACAGCAAAAGTACGTCGCGACTTTCGTCATCGTGAATCAAATCACCGTACAACTGTAAAAACTGACCAGCCTTCTGCCTGTCCGGTTCCAGCGTTACAGCAGATATTACATTAGGCATATTTCCGTGCAGATAAACTTGTTTCCCAGCAACATGAGTCCAGCCATGCTTATGATAAACAGTGACTTCTTTTGCCGCTTCAAGTTCATTGTCGGCTACCCAATGCAAATACTGCCGAAAGGCATGAGCAGTCTGATATACTGCGCACTCCGGGTGTTGCGCACCTAAAATTTCTTTCAGGTTTACATACTTGGCATATGGAAGCTCTATTAAGAAACTTTCTCTTCTATTCACGATTTCAAGTTTCAGCCAGCGTTCGTCGCCAGTCTCTTTAACGATAGTACGCACTTCAACAATAGACACTTCAAAATTCGACAGTTTTACTGTTTCCTCTTTCTCAGCATCATAGTAGCTGAGATCGCATCCATTCCAGGAGTATTCCTCTTCGCTGCAGAAACTGCTATCGCCATAACTGTCTACTTTCTTCAGCTGGTTAGCTATAAGTGCAGAAGTCACTGGCAAACAGAAACGAGTAAAGGGTTTACCTCTAGTAATTCTTTGGCAGAGAACAGAATCGCTCATTTTCCACCTTTCACTACTTTCAGGCCGCTTTGAAACTGGCAGGTTCTTCCAGCCAATATCCGTACTTTGGCGACAACGTTCTACTTGCCGCCTTGGCGGATTACGTTCAACAACCCAGTTTTTTGGATTAATAATACTTTTTGGTGGTGAATTTTCTTGGCTCATGAAAAGCCCTCCTTTCTGATATTTGGTTTTCTAGGTACAAAAGATAACCTAACTACAATCTGACAGTTACGCCACCACCCCTGACTCACCGTCTTTCAAACAGTTCTCCAAGATAATGACAGCCACTTCATTCCTCCCATTGTCAGTCAGACTTACAATGGGGAGGTAGCTTTTACACCTGCCATACAGCAGCATGTCATCCACTTTATTGCGAAATCATCTTTCGCAATCCAGAGGTTTTAACGTTTCTGATTTAACGACACATAATTAGATTATCGATTTGTAAGGTACTGACCTTACGCTTAAACTATATAACTTTTTTATATAAACTCATATGGTAAACCTTAGTCGCATTTTTTCCTGATTTTTTCTAAATTTAGGCAAAAATATAGCCGCAGCTATTAAAAGCTGCGGCTATATCACCGTTAACCCATATTTAATTTCAATAAACTTAGCAATCTGTTATCTGATACATGGGCTTTTAACATATCTAAAGTTACGCCTTCCTTGCTATCATACCTTTGATAGTAATAACTATTGCCAATCAATATTATTCTAAAAACAAACAAAAACACATTATATTTAAAACCATTTGTATTATTATTAAAAGCATTTATCACATCTTCTTGGTTAACTTTCTCATTCCTGTTAAGTTTTTCTTGTATCTCCTTTACAGATGCTTCATCAGCATCGGGCATGTACTTAAAAGCATCACTAAATATATTGAATATACTCTTTTTATCCATTCTTTTATTTAAAATATCATACATTTTTTTATCATTTACTGCATTATGCTGTTTAGCATTAAATAATTTTAAACCTGTTTCCAGCTTGCTATTATTGCGACTTGTTAATATAGGTAGTATAATCCTAGCCGTTAAAATATTTATATATATATACCATGAAGTACCCGTTTGTTCTGAACCTATGTTCATAAATAAAGCTACTTGCTTAATTTTACCATCCCAGTTATTCAGCTGGTCATAAAAATCACTATTGCTGTTATTTTTTTCTTTCCCTAAAATAAATTCTATAATAAAGTTTTTTGACTTCTTATCTAAACTTTTAACCCATTCACCCAAACGTTTATTATAAAAATCACTGTTTTTTCCACAATGCTCAATAATATTCCATAATTCAACTCTTTCTTCTAAACTAATATCAGCTTTCCTTTTAGGAGACTCATTTTCTAATATCAATTTTATGAAATTTCTTCTCTTAATTTCATTTAAGCTGAAAAAATGCAATACTATTTTTACATTCATAGGGGCACGTTCTAATATATTATTTATAGTATTTATATTTTTTTCATCTTCTTCCCGTATATTCTTTAATCTCCATAGATAAGACTCTACTTCATACATAGTATATTCATTATTTTGATATTTTTTATCAGATTTTACAATTTTTTCCAAATTTTCTAGCGAAATTTTTGCTGAATACCTATTCTGATCGAGTTCTTTTCTAATAGTATCTATCATTTTCATATACATTATCAATTCATCATCTGTTCTTATAAAATTCACAATGAGTATTGAATAAAATTTTTTCAGCAGCTCTTCATTAAACCCATATTCAGCACCATAGAAATCTATAAACGAACAATTCTCCCTGTCATTATCAAACAGTAATTTATCCAGATATCTGAATCTATCAGAATCATAAAGCTTCTCACTATCATAGTTATTGAAATCAAAAATTGTCATTTCATTGCAAGATTCCTTCTTACTACAAGAATAGCTTGCTCCTTGGAATAAAATAAATGTTTTGAACAGCGATTTTCTTATTTCTATTTTCTTTGCTTCACTATCCGGAGTATCTTTATAGCCAAGATTACCAATAAATTTTTTAAAATCAGCTTTGATTACTTTATAAGTACGATCTACATCTTGGCCATAATCGTTTTTTTCTGTTCGTTCATAATATAAAAATCTGGCAAATTTACAGATTTTTTTATCAAAATCAGAGCTATCCAGGTCATCTATCTTTTTCCCATCCACTTTAAGGTTATCAAAATCCATGTAATATTTCAGTCGGTCTCCAATTAACTGCTCTTTACCAATCCGGCCCCTCTCATACAACAGACACGCAGGTAAATATGCATAACATACTAAAGAACACTTTGCAAAATCATATATAATACATTTTACCCATTCATACCAGTTTACTTTTTTATCATTATCTAAAATTGGTATTATTCTTATCTCCATTTTATCTGCCACCTATTAATTTTCAAATTCGTTTTGACACTGACATTTGACACCGTAGCTTTGCCGATATCTTCGTTGAAAAACAATTTACCCAAAACTCAAGACTTTTGAACCAATAGCAGAAGCATACAGCTTCTGCTATATTTTTCTGTACCGAATTAGCGTAGACTTACTTATACCTGTTAAACGCTCAACTTCTTTGTAGGTTCTGGTCTTTTTCAGCTCTAATGCCAATTCTATTTTTTCAGCAGCAATTCTTGGCCGTCCTTCACGATAACCGTTTTTGGTTCTGGCAATTTCACGCCCAGCCATCGTCCGCTCATAAATCATAGCTCGCTCAAGTTCGGCTACTGCCAGCATCGTGGTAAGGAAAAAATTTCCCATAGCAGTATTTTCCAGCAGGCCAATATTCAAAATATGTACTTTGACTTCTTTGGCAAAAAGCTGCCTTACAATGTCAATGCCTTCGGTAACATTCCTGGCAAACCTGTCCAGCTTGGTGACAATAAGGGTATCGCCACTCTTCAGCTGACCGATCAGCTTCTTAAATTCCGGGCGTTCCGTTGTCGCCCCGGTAAACTGCTCTGTTATTATTCTATCACACTTCGCCTGCTGCAATAACTGAACCTGTTCTTCTAATGAATTACCATGCAGCTGCTTTTTGGTGCTTACCCTTGCATATCCATGAATCATACTTACCTCCAAAATCATGTCCGATGTACGCATGTCCAGTAAAAACAGTGTGTGTAAATAGGCTATTTTGCTGCTTTTACACTGTTTTTATGCCGGACATCCAGACATACCCCTCCCCCTCCATCTCTTCATCAACAAAAGCTTCTCATTAAAAGCAGTAAGCTTTCATACTGATATTGTTTTGAAGAATGCTTTTTTCTCTTTATAAAAATATAAAGCAAGCAACTTACGTACCAGTTAACCTTGGCTGTATGTCCCATAAAATAAATACTTTTTAGAACACAACAAAACCTCCCTTACTTTTTCATAGCTGAAAAATAAAGGAGGTTTTACCTGTTTCCCACTCTGTAAAAACAGGAGGAAGTTTCTTAAAACTATTTATTTGTCATCGTTAAAAAAGAGCGCCATATCATCTTCTACAGTACTGATACCGGCAATGCCAAATTTCTCAACCAGCACTTTTGCTACATTGGGACTGAGAAAAGCAGGCAGCGTAGGCCCTAAATGAATATTTTTCACGCCAAGATGCAACAGCGCCAGTAATACAATGACTGCTTTCTGTTCATACCAGGCAATATTATAAATAATCGGCAGGTCGTTAATGTCCTGCAGCCCAAAAACTTCTTTAAGTTTTAAAGCAATGACTGCCAAGGAATAGGAATCGTTACACTGACCGGCATCCAAAACACGCGGGATGCCATTGATATCCCCTAAAGCAAGCTTATTGTATTTATATTTGGCGCAGCCTGCTGTCAAAATTACGGTATCTTGCGGCAGCGCCCTGGCAAATTCAGTATAGTATTCACGACTTTTAGCGCGTCCGTCACAGCCTGCCATGACAACAAACTTTTTGATGGCGCCGCTTTTAACAGCTTCCACAACCTTATCTGCCAAAGCCAGAACCTGCGCATGAGCAAAACCGCCGGTAATTGTACCTGCTTCCAGCTCAGTCGGAGGCGGACATTTTTTAGCATGTTCAATAATTACAGAAAAGTCTTTCTGCTCACCGATTTCTCCCGGAATATGGGTACAGCCCGGAAAGCCAGCTGCCCCGGTAGTATACAGCCTGTCTTTATAACTGTCTTTGGGCGGCACGATACAGTTAGTCGTCATCAGAATTGGCCCATGAAAAGCTTCAAATTCTTCCTTCTGCTTCCACCACGCATTGCCATAGTTACCGACAAAATGAGGATATTTCTTAAAAGCCGGATAATAATGGGCAGGCAGCATTTCTGAATGAGTATAGACATCTATGCCTGTTCCCCGGGTCTGCTCCAGCAGCATTTCCAAATCGCGCAGGTCATGGCCGGATACTAAGATGCCGGGATTTGTTCCTGCGCCAATATTTACCTGGGTAATTTCCGGATTGCCATAAGCGTCTGTATTGGCCTTGTCCAGCATAGCCATACCTGCCACGCCATATTTGCCCGTTTCCATAGCTAATACCAGCAAATCTTCCGCATTAAGAGTATCATCCAAGGTCGCTGCCAATGCTTGCTGCAAAAATGCATCTACGGCTTCATCGTCCTTTAACAATACGTTGGCGTGTTTGGAATAAGCAGCCAGACCTTTAAGACCATAAGTAATGAGTTCACGCAGAGAACGAATATCTTCATCGGCAGTAGCAAGGACGCCTACTGCTGCAGCCTTTGCTGCCCAGTCGCCGATACCGTCCCAGAGTGCAGCTTCAGGTAGACCGTCCGTAGCCGGTACCTGTGCCAACAGCGCACGCTTTGCTGTCAGCGTAGTCTGGATTCTTGCTCTAATACTGTCCTGGTCAAAATTTGCATTGGTAATCGTAGTAAATAAATTTAAGCTAATCAAATGATTTATCTCAGCAGCTATCACCCTGCCTTCCTGGCGCAGAGAAGTAGTAACGGCAGCCAAACCTTTGGTAACATAGACTAGCAGATCCTGCATGACCGCTACTTCCGGCTTTTTGCCGCAGACACCGGAAACAGTGCAGCCTTTGCACCCGGCTGTTTCCTGACACTGATAACAAAACATTTTTTGTTCCATATATTCTTCCTCCTTATATTTCAGCAAATTTTACTCTAAAATTTTACCGTCAATCGAAATAGTGACAACCTGCCAGGGAATAAATTTGCCGCTGGCCCGCAAAGCTTTTTTTGCCGCCATTTCCAGTCCGCCGCAGCAGGGAACTTCCATCCTGACGATAGTCACGCTTTTGATATCGTTATTTTGAATAATCTGCGTCAGCTTATCGCTGTAATCTGTATTATCAAGCTTGGGACAGCCAATCAGCGTAATTTTGCCGCGCATAAATTCATCATGCAATCTGGCATAAGCATAGGCGCTGCAGTCAGCGGCAATCAGCAGTTTGGCTCCGGCAAAATATGGGGCATTAACCGAAACCAGTTTAATCTGGCAGGGCCATTGTCCCAACTGCGACGCAGTCTGCACTGCAGAAACGGCAACTTTCTGCCCAGGCTGCAGACGCTGCATCCTGCTGCCAGGGCATCCTGCAGCAGCTGCATTAAACTGCCGGTGTTTTTTTATATTGGCCTGTACAGCCTGTTCATCATAGGCAGCAGCCTCCCGCTCTACAAAAGAAATAGCTCCTGTCGGACACACCGGCAGGCAGTCGCCCAATCCATCACAATAATCATCACGCAACAGTCTGGCTTTGCCCTCCACAATGCCGATGGCGCCTTCATGGCAAGCAGTCGCGCACGCACCGCATCCGTTGCATTTATGTTCATCTATCTGGATAATCTTTCTGAGCACTGTTATCACCCTTTCACTTGTGTTTCTACCATTACCATACTATAATTAAACCAATAAATCCGTTGTTATAACAACAAAAGGAGAAAAATATGCATTTAGCTAATACCAAGTTATTTCGTGGTCTGCAGGAAGATGAAATAAAGACGCTGCTAACGTGCCTAAATACTTTCAAGCGTGATTATCAAAAAGGAGAAACCATTCTTTCAGAAGGCAGTATGACAGAGAATATCGGTATCGTACTGTCCGGCATGGCTCTGATTTCCTGTAATGATATTTGGGGCAATGCCAGTATCTTAGGCAATGCAGCCCCCGGCTGTGTCTTTGCCGAAATATATGCCTGCATTCCCGGGCAGCCGCTGCTGGTAACGGTAACAGCTGCAGAAGATACCTGCATATTATTTATCAACGCCAGACGCATTTTAACAACCTGTCCTAACGCCTGCCCCATTCATGCTAAACTTGCGCGTAATCTGCTTACTGTCTGCGCTTATAAAAGTCTCCAGCTCTCGCAGCGCATCCTGCATACTAGTTCCAAATCAATCCGTGGAAGGTTAATGTCCTACTTCTCCGAATGTGCCAAACGTGCCGGCAGCAACTCTTTCGTTATTCCCTATAACCGCCAGCAGTTAGCGGATTATCTTAATGTCGACCGCAGCACTATGAGCAACGAACTTTCCAAGATGCAGAAAGATGGCCTGCTTACCTATAAGAAAAATTATATCCTGCTCAAGATTTAAACAACAAAAAAGAGTGTGTCTGCCACTATTTAAGCGGCTTACACACTCTATTTCTGCCGGACATCCGGACATTGGACATATAAAATTTAATATACTAAACCAGTGAATTTTACAAATATTAATCAGAAAAGTATGTTAACTATAAGAGCAACTGGTACTACCAGAGCAAATCCACCTATAAAACTAAATTCTAAAATTTTGCTATAGCTAATATCTTCTCCGGTTTCCTGGTTTGTAAAAAATCCAAAATATTTTAATACAGCTCCTAAGATAAATAAAACTATGGCGATATAAAATGTCCATGCAAGATAAGTTGTAATTATATCCCAAATGATTTCCAAGAGGGTTATAACTAAATCTACAATCCAATGCCCTATACTTTCGCCAACTCTTTCTGCTTCTTGATTAGTTATATCAATCACGACCTTTCAGTTGTTTTATAAAAATTTAATTTATTTCTTAAGTATACCATCCCTTAACATTTCTCTTATTTCATAATCAGTAAAACGTTCTTTTAAAGCTCGTATGTATCCTTGCCTTTTAACTGCATCATACTTATAATAATTACACTTTTGAATAAGGTGATTGTCGGATAAACTTAAACCATCTTGGTAGGCCTCATTCATCGCATCACATTTATTTTTTATATCTTTAGCAGCACCTGCAGCAAGTCCAACTACAATATCAGAAAAAAGTCCCATAATAATCTCTCCTTTAATTAAAATTTATTCATTTCTTAATTTCTGAGCTTTATCTCTGCTCCTTTTAGCACGTTCAAAAGCATCTTTGGCATAACCATAGTGTTCATCACCATAGCCGTTTTTAGCATATGCCCATTCACGTTTTCCTTTTCTTTCATAGGTATCAGCTGTACTTTCAAATCTTTTGATTAAAGAATCTTTGTTGGAAACCATAAAACACCTCACTAATATAATCATTGATTTTCTATATCTTCCATTAATTTACTCATGGGTACTTCAAGCTTTTGAGCTATTCTCATCAGCGTAGATAAAGAAACACTTTTTGGATAACTGCCATTTTCAATACGTGAAAGATATTGTGGAGAAATACCGACATCATCAGCAAGTCGTTCTTGAGTTAGGCCTTTGATTTTTCTAAAGTAGACAATGCGGGCACCTATCTTTTTATATTGCACCGCAAACATTAGACATCACCTCTATCATAAAAACAGGTTAGACATTAGTATGGCTGTAAAGGAATAACAGGGATTCTGCATAATTGTTTACCATTTAAAAATATCTCTACGTCAGTTAACATATCATTGCCCCTGTAATAAAAATTGGGAACAACAAAGGATTCATATACTGCAATTTCTCCTTGTGGATTGAAGGTATCAAATCTGTTAAGAACACCAAACGGTGAATACCTATCAGAAAGATTTATTACATCATCTGAAGGTACTGTCTGGGGCAAGTATTCTACATCATTTACAATCAGCTTAATCTGCAATGTTGACAAATCAATTGGTTTTTTATCAAAATTTTTCAGAGCAATTCCAACATCAACAGTATTTTGATAACTGGTATTGACGTACATTGGTGCTACACCTAAAGAATTTGATAAAACCGGGCCAGAACAATTTTTAAATCTGCTTATATAGAGTTGTCCTCCTGAAGCTTCAGCATGGCACTTCTTTAAATAAAATTCGTTTACATAATCCGTAAAATTAAAAAATACATTAAAAGGACAAATTTCATTGTCATCAGAAGATTTTTCCATATTAATCTTGGTCTCCAGATTCTTAATACGTCTTTCAAGTACATCTATAGCTTGATATTTTACTCCTGTAACATAACTTTCTTTTATCTTCATTATTGACGTATTCTATTTTTTTAACTTTATTTAGATTCTCAACCATTTTATCTCTATATTCTTTTAAATCTTTTTTTAATTCGCCAAATGTATACTGTGCAGAAGGGTCGGAATATTTTTTTAGATATTTTCGTTGTAAATGAAATTGTTCATCGGCAAGTACATACATAGTATTTGACTTGGCGATATGCTCCGGGATATCATCATCTGAACCGCAACCAGTAACTAAAACTAATGAAGTTAGCATTAGTAATAAAAAGGTAAAAAGTTTTTTCATATAAATTCTCCTTTAATAAATATTTTATTAAATATAATTATGGCACTTTTATAAAACAGCGGTATCTATACAATGGTTGAAGAACTTTACAAATAAATTAAGATGTAAAAAATAAGAGCAGAATATATATTCTGCTCTTATTAGTTCCAAAACGATCTGATTACTTCTACCAGCTTATGCTTCTGTAGCGCGCGCATCTTTTTCAGCGACTGCATTCCTTTCAGCATGGTATATATTTCATCATCGGTCATAACCTTCAGGAACTTCCGTAGCCGAATAATAAGTATATTGGCAATACGTTCAATGGTTACGATATTTTTAAATGCTTCTTCATCCTGCACCAGCTCCGTTATCAGCTGCTCTGACTTACGCAGCATATCATTGAAAATGTAATTCTCTGACCTGCTCCAGTTCTTCATGCTTTCACCTTCTTTATGCTGCTCTGTTGGCTTTCTTCTGACAGTCCATGCACAGTGGCTGTCCAAACCTGCTTACAGAGAACTGTACAACTTTCTCACTGGTTATCTCTTCGCCGCAGCCTGCGCAGATTGCCACTCCTTCACCCGCTGTTTTCTTTGATGCAGCTTTTGGTTTAGTAGTAGCAGGTTTTATATTTTGCTGACTTTCAGTGCAGGTTGCTTCGTCAGTCTTACCATCTGCTTCCGGATCATCACCGGTAGCTATGCAAAGACTGAGCATAAAGGCATATTTAATGGCAGCAGTCTGTGCCTTCATAACAGCTTTATCTCCGGCATCTTGTCCAGAACCAATGCCGAATAAATCTACACTTTCTCCACTGTCACTGTCGATTATATGTACTTGTACAGATACTGTTGCCAAATGCTCAGTATTTCCCTTAAGGTTGGTTACGTCAACCATACTTTCTAATGTTGGACAGACAATGCTGGCCAGCTTATTTTTAGTAAGAGATTCATTAACCTTCTGCAGCACATCTTCGGCAGTAGCGTATTTGTAGTTATGAAAGCTGTTGATACCGTTCTTAGCTACATGGCTGCATTCGTTCATAACAGCTACAAGTTTCTTAGCGATTTTTGCGTTTTCCATATATATTCACTCCTCGTTTCTATATTTCAATAATCAGCCGGAAAGAGTACGGTTATAATGTCATATTCGGTTTTATCTGTACTTTCAGCTGTAATCCATAGCCTGCCTTTACAGGTAGCATAGGCAGCAAGGATAAAGTCTTTGT
>ERZ773192.480-NODE-480-length-49304-cov-6.442649_pt1 | contig 49304 bp, 49 predicted proteins | sample MGYA00581010_ERZ773192 | MGnify/ENA primary metagenome ERZ773192 (study PRJEB29015, sample SAMEA2737741) | human gut metagenome | biome: human gut; feature: human-associated habitat; material: faeces | place: China | collected 2012 ...
ATGGCAGATTGTCTTGTGAACAGATAGAACAGCTTTGGTGTGAGCTTATCATACCAGAAAACAATGATAATTCAGAAGTATAAGAAAGAGAGGAACAGCGTATGAAGTATTCAATTAAGGTAAACGAGGTAAGAGCAAAAGATGGCAGCAATATCAAGGGTTTTGCGACCGTGGTATTTGGTGATTCATTCAAGATTACCAATATCGCAATCCTTGAAAATAAGGAAAAGGGAGAGCTTTTTGTATCAATGCCAAGATACCGTTCCAATGAGCGTGATGAGAAAAACAGCGTGATTTATAAGGATGTATGCAATCCTATCACGGCAGAGTTTCGTGAGGAACTCTATACTAATATCCTTGAGGCTTATGTAAAAATCAGGGAGCCGGAGAAAGCAGAAACACAGACACAGGGAAAAACTCAGGAAATGCCGGAGTTTTCTGTGACGGTAACACCTTATGAAAGGGAAGGCAGTAATATCAAGGGACTTGCCCGTATTTACTTTGAAAACAGCTTCATTGTAAATAATGTAAACATCCTTCAGGGCAAAGAGAAAATCTTTGTATCAATGCCTTCTTATAAAACAAAGCAGGTGGACGAGCACGGCAAACCGATTTATCAGGATGTCTGCTATCCGGTCACAAAGGATTTCAGGGAGAATGCCGAACAGAACCACGGAAATCCCGACAGGGATAAAAAGGATATAACTTTTCGATAATTAAGGCTATGGATATGGATCATGTAGTATCATTGGTTTTGAACATACAATGGATGAGTTTAATGGCTCCAATCTCAAACAGGAATTCTTTAAATAGGAAAAGTCCTGCATCAGAGGATAAATCGTCTCCGTCGAAATTAATTTTAATTTGGCCATTTCTTTCTAAGCTTACGGTGTTTAAATTATCCATAGAGAGACCCTTTCTTTGATTTGGATTCGACACCTAAGTTTTATCATAGATAGTGGTCTTTTTCTGTTCACTAAATGAGTGAAAAGCAATATTCAATTAAAATACAGTAACTATGCTGATTTCAGCAGTTGTTGCTGTTCGGTGAATAATTCAGGTTTGTTTTTGGGGGCTGGCAATAAACTCCTTTACAAAGTGTTGAATCAAGGATACAATTACTTTGGTAATATCGAAATAACAAAATAAGGAGTTTCTAATAAGACCAGATGAATTATTCAATTACAAAAGACAGTGGGGTGCAGGCTTATATCCAGTTATATAATCACTTTGTGCAGGACATCGTGGCGGGAGTATACCCTTATGGCAGCAGACTTCCTTCCAAAAGGATCATTGCGGCGGAAACGGGGATAAGTCTTGTGACCGTAGAGCATACCATGAACCTGTTAAATGATGAAGGATATATAGAAGCAAGACAGAGGAGCGGCTATTATGTGATCTACCGGGAAGCGGATTTCCAGGTGAATCCGGAAATCCGGCAGAAGGAGCTGCCAAGGGCACACTTAAGTATGCATCATGTGGGAGAGTTTCCCTTCAGTGTGCTGGCCAGGACCATGCGCAGGGTGCTGCTGGATTATGGTGAAGAGATTTTGGTAAAATCACCAAACAGAGGGTGTCAGGAGCTCAGGACAGCAATCTGTTCCTACCTTGGCAGGAGCCGAGGGATCCAGGTGCAGCCAAGACAGATCATTATCGGATCCGGTGCGGAATATCTCTATGGGATGGTGGCTCAGTTTTTTGGTGCGGGATGTATTTTCGGTATTGAAGACCCTTCCTATGAAAAGATAAGGAGAGTCTACGAATCCATGGGGATTGTCTGCGATCCACTGACTCTTTCTGCAGACGGAATCCCGTCTGCAGAACTTGCCAGAACAGAGGCGAGGGTGCTTCATGTGACTCCCTTTCACAGCTATCCCAGCGGTATCACCATCGGGATCTCCCAGAAACGGGAATATCTGTACTGGGCGGCGCAGAGGGATGCAGTGATCGTGGAGGATAATTATGATTCGGAGCTGACGGTGTCCAGCAAGCCGGAGGATTCTCTTTTTTCGCTGGCAAAGGGTGTGAACGTGATCTATATGAATACCTTCTCAAAGACCATTGCCCCCTCAGTACGTATCGGATATATGGTGCTTCCAGAAAAGCTTGTGGATGCTTTTGAGGAAAAGCTTGGGTTTTATTCCTGTCCGGTACCGCTGTTTGAACAGTATGTACTGGCAGAGCTTTTGAAAAGCGGAGATTATGAACGGCATATCAACAGGGTGCGGCGGAAGCGCAGAGTGAAGGACTAAGATCAAAGATCTTAGTCCTGTTTATCTCCATTGTCAGCATCAATCACGGATTGGATCTGCTTCATCAGGGCATCATAGCTGTCTGGATTATCAATCCCCCCGAGCAATGGCTCACCCACGATATTACCGCTTCTGTCAACTAATATTGTTGTGGGAAATGCCATAATACCGGAGGCATATTTACCTGCATCTGAAGCAGAGTCAATGGAAAGATTGCGGTACGTGGCACCCTGGCTTTCGAGAATAGCTGCCGCTTCTTTCATAGCAGCTTCGTTTCCATCGAAGGTGTCTGTGTTGATGCCTACTACCTCACCTCCCATTGGGCTGATCGCATTGTTCAATTCATCAAGCGTAGATAACTCGGCAACACAGGGCTTGCAGCCGGAAAACCAGAAATTGATAACAGTTACTGAATTCCCGGAAAACAGGCTTTCATCAACAGAATTACCATCAAAATCCTGACCGGAGAAATTTTTGAAGGGAGATGCCGCTTCAGAATTGTTATTCTGGTCAGTGTCACCGGATGAGGTATTCTTTTTTTCAATTTCAGCTATCTGCTCCTCAATTTTTCGTATCGTTCCAATATCGTCAGTGAGTATTTTCAGTTCGTCATCTGTGAAGGAAGCCTTATTTGCTTCGATGGTGTCAGAAAGAAAATCAGCATAATTTCCATCTGGATCAGTAGTGTCTTTGCTCATCATGCCAAATACCTTGTTCCAAACATCCTCATGATCTGCAAAGAGCTGGTTTTCCTGCTGATACAGATCATTCAGCAGAGAGCTTGAAGCATCAGCAGCTCCTGTGCCGGATTCGGTCTGGGTATCCTGCGGTTTTTCTGTATCTGCAGCGGTTTTTTCATTACATGCCATAAGAGATAATGCTATGCAGAGTGTAAAAATAGAAATAAATGTCTTTTTTGTTTTCATGAATAATTACTCCTTTAAATTGTAATAGATTGCAGCCTTTGGACAAGCCTTTATACATGCCCCGCACCGTATACATTCCGGATGATCTGGAGTCTTACATACCTCCACATCCATTTTACATGCCTTAGAACACTGGTTGCATCCGACACATCTGTTGCTATCAACCTTAATACGAAGAAAGCTGATCTTATTAAACAATGAGTAGATTGCGCCAAGAGGACAAAGCCATTTACAGAAGGGCCGGTAAAACAAAATACTCAGTACAACCACTGTGATCAGAATAAGGCATTTAAAAGAAAAAAGTTTTCCCAGTGCAGACCGTATGGCAGTATTTCCAAGGGAAAGCGGGATAGCCCCCTCCAGAACACCCTGTGGACAAATGTACTTACAGAAGAACGGATCGCTCATTCCTACGGAGTTCGTTATGAGTATTGGCAGAAGTATAACGAAAATAATAAGGATGATATATTTCAGGTATCTTAACGGCTTCAGTCTGGCGGTGGAGAATTTCCTGCCAGGGATTTTGTGCAGCAAATCCTGGAACCATCCAAACGGGCACAAAAAACCACATATAAATCTTCCAAGTGTCACACCGAGCAAAATAAAAAATCCGGTTATGTAGTACGAAAATTTAAAGCTGGAGGATCCGACAACTGCCTGGAAGGCACCGATTGGACATGCACCTGCCGCAGCAGGGCAGGAATAACAGTTTAATCCCGGTACGCATATTGTTTTTGCCTTGCCTTGGTATATTTTTCCCATAAACAAATTAGGGAGGTGGATATTGGTAAGCAGCGTGGCAGCTGCCTGTATCCATCCGCGTATTCTGGCTGTCTGTTTTGACAGTAATTTCTTTTTCTTATCCAATTCCGACACACTCCAGACATAATTTTATTGCTTTTCCCAGCACGATGGCTGCCTCTCCCCTGATCGCACCGTAGCTGACCATGGCTATACCTGTGATGAGTAAAGCAATTTGAGATATTTTTCTGCGCTTCAAGCTATTCTGGCTCCCTTCTGTTATCGTATTTATTGACCAGCCGACATTGGTATTATACAATACCTGTTGTAAAATTAGTGTTAAGAAGTAGGTGTAAAATTTTGAGATTATTAATAGTTGAAGATATCAAAATCTATTCCCGTGAAGTCTGAATTTTTGTGTTTAGGAATTGTTTATTCGACCCGCAGCATTCGGTATCCGATGCCGATGTGCGTTTGTATGTATTGAGGCGTGTCTTTTCCACGTTCCAATTTTTTGCGAAGAGTGGCCATAAATACACGCAGAGAAGCAACGTCATTATCCCAACTGCTACCCCAGATCTGTTGTGTGATATAGGTATGAGTCAGAACTTTGCCCATATTTTTGGAGAGCAGGCACAGTAGCTTATATTCGATGGGTGTCAGGTGCAGTTCTGTGCCATCAAGATATGCACAGCCTGCCATGTAGTCAATTTTCAGTGCACCGTTCGTAAAAATTGGAGATTCCTGTGTAATGTCTGTTTTCATCAGTGCAAGTCTCCGCTGGGTCACCCGCAGCCGTGCCAACAGCTCATCTACAGAGAAGGGCTTGGTGAGATAATCATCAGCTCCGGCATCCAGTGCTTCAATTTTATCAGAATCTTCCGCCCGCGCACTGATGACGATGATTGGCATATTCGACCACGACCGGATTTTTCGGATAATCTCCACACCATCTATATCCGGCAGTCCCAGATCGAGCAGTACAATGTCCGGATTATGTGACAACGCTTCCATCACAGCACTGGCACCGTTTTGCGATGAAAGATACCGATATTCGTGAGTTTTTAGTGTTGTTGTGATCAGATTGCGCACCGGCGTATCATCTTCGACAACAAGGACAAGCGGTTTATTCATTCAGATTCACCTCACTAAGTGCTACCGTAAAAGAAAAGATGCATCCATGCGGCAAATTGTCTTTTAGCGTCATTTTGCCATGATGTGCATGAACGATGGCTTGACAGAGGGACAGTCCAAGCCCAAGACTGCGTCGGCTGTCACTGGTAGGATTACTTCCGGTAAAGAACATTTCAAAAACACGTTCTTTTAATTCATCTGGTATACCAGTGCCGTTATCACTGACACAGATTTCAGCTACATTTCCGCGCTGGATTGCTGTGATTTGGATAGTTGATCCTGCCGGAGTATATTTGATCGCGTTGTTCACCAGATTGATAAGTACCTGCATGATGAGTCCTGCATCTACACGCACCAACAAGGGTATTTCTCCGCAATTCATCGTAATATGATGTTCTGCCGATCTTCGGTCGATATGCCGGAGTGCTTCTGATATGATGTCATCAACAACCTGATCAGAAAGATGCAGCTTAACATTTCCATTCGCAATTTTCGTGATAGAAAGCAAATTTTCAACAAGCCCGATCAGCCATTGGGCATCGTCGTAAATGTCCGAAAAAATCTGTTTCCGTGTTTGATCATCCAGTACATCATAGCAGTGCAACAGTGTGTCGGCATTTCCGGAAATCGAGGTCAGAGGCGTTCGCAGATCGTGGGAAATGGAACGAAGGAGGTTGGCACGAAGCTGTTCATTCTTTGCAAGAACCGCAGCTTTTTCTTTTTCATCAGCATTTCGCAGGCTTTCCAGAGTCAGAGCGCACTCACCAAGAATAGAAAAAAGAATGCTGGATGTAAATGCATCCGGTTGTGTCTGTTTTTCCATTTGGATCCCGATAACTCCGTAAACCTGCTGCCAGGTACAAATAGCAAAATACAGTCGTTTTGCCTTTGGAAATGTTTCGGTCGTTGCTCCTGCTCGTCTTCGGTTTTGCCATACCCAGTGGATCACATCCGGCTCCTGTTCATCCTCTGAAATGCTGTGAGGACTGCTTCCATCTACAGGGTAAACGATTCCATCAAGCAGCGTATCACCTTGTGCTGGGCAGATCAGAACGTCCCGCTGCATCAGCTTTTGTATCTGTGTTGCAGTCATTTGATAGACTTCCTCTGGCGTTTCAGCTTTTTGAAGCTGCCTGTTCATATCAAAAAGGAGCTTCGCCCGGTAGGCATCCCGCGCAGATAGCTGCGCATGAGCTTTTAGCTTTGCAGCAAGCGTACTGGTCAAAAGTGCTGCTGTGAACATGACGACAAAGGTTATTGGGTATTTACTGCCATAGGCTGCTAAAGACAGACGGGGTTCCGTTAGAAAATAATTGAACAGGATGACACTCAAAAAAGCGGATAGCACGCCACAGGTATATCCGCTTGTAAAAGCAGAAGTCAGAAGCACCCCCAACAGGTAGACCATGATAATGTTGGCGTTTGCGAAGCCAAGCTGCAAAAAAAACCATCCGACGATCGTTGCAGCCGCAAAAATCCCGGCGGTCAGAAGCAGATCACGGGTAGCCGGGAATGCCGGGTAAATAGGGATAGATGGTTTCCTGCGGGAATTCCTGTAGTCCTCCGCATCCGGAATGATATGAATATCAGCGGCCGTGATCAGCGCAATGAGCCGTTCTGTCAGTATTGGTTTGCTAAAGAAATGGCGGCACTGTATGCCACTTTGCCCAATTACGATTTTGGTTACACCGGAGAGACGTGCATATTCTGCAATCTGCGTGGGCACATCTTCTCCATGAGTTGTGACGATCTCCGCACCAAGCTGCTTCGCAAGATGCATATTAGCCTGTAAACGTGATGTATCTTCCGTATTCATGGCAGCATCTCCTGGTGTCTGCACATAAAGTGCAGTAAAGCTCCCACAAAATGCCTGTGCCATCCTGCCTGCTATGCGCACAATGCGTTCGTTAGATGGAGAAGAGGACAGGCATACCAAAATATGATCCTTTGCCGTCCTGTTTATTGTGTTCTGCACATTCTCACCGCCTTTTTAATATTATAGCACCAATATGTGGTTTCTACCAACGGTCAAAATGATATCCTGCACATTGGGTTCCAATGTATTTATATCCGGAAGCACTTTTGCAGCATCTTATACTCGCCTAAGACCAGAATTGATACATCGCTGGATAATATCGTATCAGGCATGATAGAAACATCTGTTTTTCCTGCGTGCTTGATGCCGAGAATATTGATCCCAAATTTTCTGCGGATATCTAGTTCACCAACGCTTTTTCCAATCCAGCCTTCCGGCACTTCTACTTCAAAAATAGCGTGTTGCTGGTCAATCTCTATGTAGTCAAAAATATGATTGGAGGTATATCGGATCGCTGCCCATTTTGCCATCTGTTTTTCTGGATAGATTACATGGTCGGCACCGTTACGAAGCAGGAATTTTGCCTGCACATCCCGTTCAGCGCGTGACACCACACACTTTGCACCTAGTTCCTTCAGCAGTGAGGTTGTTTCCAGTGAATTTTGGAAATTACTGCTGATCGTAACGATGCAGACATCAAAATTTCCGATACCAAGCGAACGAAGAAACTCTGCATTTGTACTGTCACCGATCAGTGCGTTGGTGGTAAATGGCAGTACATCATTGATTCGTTTTTCATTTGCATCGACAGTCATAATCTGATGCTCCAGCTGAGATAGCTGCATCGCGATATGCCGTCCAAATCGGCCTGCTCCAATTAATAAAATGTTTTTCATAAGAAAATCCTCCTTTACTTATCCGGTAGTGATCTTTTCGAGCGGTAACCTTGCATTGATTGTTTTTTCCCCGGAAAGAGCCGCATAAATCAACGTAAGACCACCAACCCTGCCAAGATACATGAGTGTAATCAGCACAATTTGCGAGGGGATATGTAACTGTGGTGTAATACCAAGCGTTAGTCCCACTGTTCCGACCGCCGATGCCGTTTCGAAAAGGCATGAGACTAACGGCAGATTCTCATATGTACTGATAAAGACTGCTCCGCCAAAGAATAGGGTAAGATACATTGTAAGAATGGTTGTGGCAGTCTTAATGGTGCTGCAATCAATTCTACGTCCAAATAATTGCGCGTTTTCACATTGTCGGAAGGTAGCGGCGGCATTGGCAAGCAGGACTGCCAGAGTTGTGGTTTTTATGCCGCCCGCCGTAGAACCAGGAGAGCCACCAATAAGCATCAGAAGAACCATCAAACCCTGTGATGCACTAGACATGGCAGGCAGAGCTACCGTGTTAAAGCCCGCCGTCCTCGGTGTGACAGACTGGAAAAGGGACGTTAGCAGGCGTCTTTCTGTGGGAAGTGCGGAAAAATCTGTGAAGAAGAAAAACGCGGCAGGCAGAGCAATGAGAAGGCTTGTAGTAACAAGGATCACCTTGCTCTGCATTCGGTAGTGACGAAAATGCCACTTGTTTTCCCAAATATCATCCCATGTCAGAAAGCCAATGCCGCCAGTCACAATCAGCAGCATTATTGTAAAATTGATTGAGGGACTGCTCACATAGCTGGTGAGGGATGGATAGAGGTTGCTTTTTGTTCCAAGAATGTCAAATCCGGCATTGCAAAAGGCTGATATGGAATGGAACACTGCCATCCAGATGCCACGCCATCCATAGTCGCAGCAGAACACTGGCAGCATAGCAAGTGCGCCTAGCAGCTCAATCAAAAATGTTCCCCACAGGATGAAGCGAGTCAGTCGGACGATTCCACCGACCTTTGGGGCTGAGATTGCATCCTGCATGGTGCTGCGCTGCATAAGCGAGATTTTTCGTCCAGACAACAGTGCAAATGAGGCAGCCACGGTTATGACGCCAAGTCCTCCAATTTGGATCAGCGTCAGAATGACCGCCTGTCCGAAGCCTGACCAATAGCTTCCTGTATCCTGTATGATAAGTCCTGTCACGCAGACTGCAGAGGTTGCAGTAAATAAGGCTTCGTTAAATGGAGTTACGCACCCGGTTATTGTGGCAATCGGCAGCATTAACAGTAGTGATCCCATTAGGATGACCAAGGCGAAACCTAATATGATAATTTGAAAAGACGAAAGGCGGCGTCTTCGATGAATGATTTCCTTTGGCATAAAGGCAGCTCCTTATCGATTTTGATGTTATTATCATATAGCAGGAGGCTTTAAGAGTCAATAAAGGACACTTGTGGTGTATTAAGATTGAATAAAGATGATTTATGATCTCTGGTGCTGGTAGCGGGACTTCATCTGGCTGCCGCTGGCTTATATCATGAGTATCCAGCCGGATGCCAGCCTGACAGAAATCGGACTTGCCGCACCCATTTCCACAGCAGTGGGGATTGTTCTGAATGTTGGTTTTTATATTTATCTGAACCGGAAAAGTGCCACTGTTTTTAACAAAAAAAGCTGATTTATGTCAGAAAAGGTTGGTAGATAGTGAGATCTGCTTTTGCTATAATAAGTTAAAATAAGTAGCAAAGGTAGGAAAAACATGAGAAAACCATACATAGATAATACAAGGTCACTGACGATTCTTCTGGTGGTGCTGTATCATGTGATCTATATGTTTAACCATGTGGCAACAGATGGTGTGATCGGGCCAGTGACGGCATTTCACGGACAGGACGCTCTGCAATATCTGCTGTATCCCTGGTTTATGGTCATCCTTTTTATCCTGAGTGGCATGTGTTCCCGGTTTTATCTGGAAAAGCATACAGAGAAGGAATATATCCGGGCAAGAACCAGGAAGCTGTTAGTGCCTTCTACTATAGGCATTCTGGTATTTGGATGGGCACAGGGGTATTTTAATATGGCAATCAGTCACGCATTTGACAATATACCAGAAACCATTCCAGAGCCTGTTTTATATCTGATCCTCTGCGTATCAGGAACCGGGGTACTCTGGACGATCCAGGTCATGTGGATCCTGTCCATGATCCTTTTGCTGATCAGAAAGCTGGAAAAGGGACGACTGTCTGTCCTGGCAGAAAAAGCAGGGATTCTGACAGCACTGCTTCTTGGCATCCTTATCTATGGAAGTGCACAGATCCTGAATATGCCGGTGATCTGTGTATACCGTTTTGGTATTTACGGAATGGCATTTCTGACCGGGTATTATGTGTTTACTCAGGAAAAAGTGATAAAGGAACTGGAGAGATACTGGCTGCTCCTGCTCCTTGCAGCATTTGCGGCAGGGATCCTCTACACCTGTGTATATTATGGGAAAAATTATGCGGTGGAGCCTTACGTAAACAGTCCTCTGGCAGTACTGTATGGATGGCTGATGTGCCTTGCAGTGATAGGAGGCATGAAACGCTTTGCAGACAGAGAAAGCAGTGGGTGGCAGCTCCTGAAGCAGAGAAGCTTTGGACTCTATGTGTTCCATTATCTGCCGTTATCTGCCTGCGCATATGCACTGTATACCTATACGAATCTTCCGGGTATCCTGCTGTATGTTCTGACAGGGCTGGCAGCTTTCTTTGGTGGTCTGCTTTTGTATGAGATCGTCAAAAGGATTCCGGGTGTGCGCTGGTGTCTCCTTGGACTGCAAAGATGAAAACTGGCATTAACAGAAACAGGAAATGATCCGATATCTTTAACAGGAACATTTCCTTTTTTTATGAAAAGGTTGAAGCTGCAGAACGCAGGTTGTGGGAGAAATCGGACATGAGAGTAAAGAACATTTCCTTTTATATGGGAAATAACGCGGTTCAAAGAAAACATAGCAAAGAAAATAAAACCATTGACGGACGTGGCACAGCCATGGACTCAGATTCCATTGCAGCCAAAAAGGCACAGGCGCAGAAGAAAGCCATGAAGATCATTGGGGATGCTTTTTCTGGTGATAAGCAGATAGATGACGATCTGAACAAGCGCAGGGAAAAGGTCCGTACTCTGCAGAAGGAGAGCGGCGAAAATAGGGCGGCTATGAAAGATCTGCAGGATCAGAGAGAAAAGCTGTTAGAACAGGGCTATGCAGCAGACAGTGACGAGGTGAAAAATCTGGATGAGCAGGTAAAGTCCTATGCAGAGCTGATTTCTGATACAGAAGATGAGATCCAGATGGAGAATGCAGTGGTCAGACAGTCAAAGATTGAGCGGCTGAAATCCGATCCAATGGTAAAGGCCAGAGAGCAGGCAGATTCCGTGCTGGAAGCGGCCAGTGATGAAATCCTTGGAGATCTGATCGCTGAGGGTAAGCAGCATATTGACGAAAAGCTGGAAGAGGAAAAGAAGAAGGCCGAAGAGGCAAAAGAGAAGAAGGAAGAGCTGGAAGAGCAGATCGAAGCCAGAAAAGAGGACGGGAAGGAGCAGGAGAAGCTCACAGAGGATATTCTGGAGGCTGCTAAGGAAATGGAAAATGCAGGAAATACAGTATCCGATGCACAGCAGGCTATTAAGGCTCTGATGAATAAGATGAACCTGGTGGAAGATGATGTGAAGGGTGCTGCAGTAGATCAGGGAGTATAAAGGATGTTTCAGGAGAATCTGATTTCTCTCCGGAAGCTGAACGGACTGTCTCAGGAAGAACTGGCAGAGAAGGTAGGCATCAGCAGACAGACCCTGTCCAAATATGAGACGGGAGAAGCTGTTCCGGATATTCAGAAATGCAAGAAGCTGGCTGATATTTTTCAGGTATCGCTGGATGATCTTGTGAACTATGAAAAGGATGAAAATGAGTTTGGAGTTGGTGTGCCGCCAAAGGGAAAGCACATCTTTGGCATGGTAAAGGTAGGAGACAAGGGACAGATCGTGATTCCTGCAAAGGCCAGAAAAATTTTCCGGATAGAGCCGGGAGATAATCTGATTATTCTCGGAGATGAAGCACAGGGAATCGCCATTCTCAAAGAGAAGGATTTTATGGGGATGGTACATAAGATCAGAACAGGACAATAGGAAAGAAGAGGGGAAGCTATGAATGCAGCACAGAAAATTCTGATTATTATAGGAGCATTTTTTGCGGCGATAGGAGGAACGATTGCTCTTATTATGGGAAGCATGGCCAGGCTTACAGGGATGCCATTTATGGCATTCGTGGCGATACCGCTATTATTTGTGGCACTTGGAGCCGGATTCATCATTGCTGTTCTGATCAGTTATTCACGTAAGCGGAAGATCAGAACCCATGGAATCAGATACGAGGCTAAGATCTACGGTTATGTGGAGAATACCTCTTATACGGTAAATGGCAGATATCCGGTGAACACGAAGGTACGTTATTTTGATACAGATCAGGTGGAACGGGAGGCAGTGATCCCTACAGGCTTTGCAAGAGGAAGTGGAGAATATCCTATTGGCATGACCATTACCATTTATGAGTACCGGGGGAAATTCAGCTTTGACCCTGCTTCTGTAAGAGATGAGGTGATTCCAGGTGAAGCAGAGCTGATGGATGATAAGCCCCTTGAGCCTGAAAAGCTGAAAATGGCGGCAGTGACCTGCAAAAACTGCGGTGCAAGTTATCAGGCTGCAACAGGATATTCCAGCAGATGTCCTTATTGCGGTGGTTATCAGAATGTGTAAACTGCCGACATAACAGGCAAAGACAGGAATCAGGAAAAGAAAACTGCCGACATAACAGGCAGCAGGAATGACAGACAGAAAACATATCTAAATATGGGGAGAGAGTGATATGCAGGTTGTGGGGGCGTCTTCTGTTTATCTGCAGAAGGTGACAGATAAGGAGCAGAACCAGCAGGGGCAGCAGACAAAAAAGGTTTCCCTGACGGCAGATTATACGAAATATGTACATGCAGTCCGGGATGGGTATATTGAGGAAGACGGGGTCAGGATTTCCATTTCAGATGAAGCCAGAGAGGCGCTGGAAAAGCTCCGGGATCAGTGGCAGGAACTGCAGGATGAGATGAATGCAGAGTGGATTATGAAGAAGGATCAACAGGCAGCGGAGAGATCATCAAAGACCATGCAGGATAGAACAAATGATCAGACCAAAGCGATGGAAATAGCCAGAAGGATTGCAAAGGGCGGACATGTACCACCAAAGGATGAACAGACGCTGCTTGATTATTCCAGTGACCTGTATCAGATGGCAAAGCAGGCAGGGATGCTTGCGAAGAAGCATAAGAAATACAAAAAGGCGCTGACTGAGGATGAGAAAAAAACAGAAGGGAGATCCATGTCAGAAAACGGTGGACAGGCAGCAGGACCGGAGCGGTATGAGATTGTGATGGAGATTCCGTCAGGAGAAGGAGAGATGGCAGATGGAAGTGCTGATGCAGAATAAACAGGAAAAAACAGTAATTTCTTCCAAAAGGGAGCTGGCTGGCTACGTGTTCCAGATGCTGACAGAAACAGAATCAAAGACTGAAATGTCAGAGGATGAAAAGAGACGCATGGAGGCCAGGATCATAGCAAAGCTGAAAGCAGGTAAGAAGCTGACCGGAGAGGAAATGGATTTCCTTAGGCGGTACAATACAGAGCTGTATCTGACAGCAGTCAGGGTACAGCAGATGGCAGAGGGGCTGAAGGAACAGCTTAAGAGAGCGAAAAGTAAAGAAGAGGCAGATGCGATCGTATCAACTGCTTACAGCAGTATTTCTGATAAAGATCCGGCAAAGGAATACCTGACAGCCGCTGTCAGCAATGTTTCCACAGAATTCCGCAGATCAGGTGCCTACAGCAGACTGCCAAATACCATAGACGAAGCGGAGAAAGCAAAGAAGAAGCAGACGAAAAACCCTTTTAAGGAATCAGATGAAAAGGATATGGATACAGAGGACGATTTTGATCTGACAGGCTGGAGTCCATTGCAGGAGGTACTGGATGCCATGCCGACATTCAGTGCAGAAGCCTGAAATGAGGAACAGCAGAGAGACAGGGAGGGAGAGATATGCTTACAGGAACCATACGCAGCCAGGTGCAGCTGCAGATGCTGGATCAGAAATGGCAGAAGAAAAAGACAGATATGGCAGCAGGGAAAAAAGAGGATAAGGAGTTGACGGCAGAAGAGCGGGAATGGCAGAATTATCAGGATCAGATGGATAAGATCCGGGAATCTGACAGCTACAGCCAGATCTATACCAAGCTGAAAAGCGGCGGTACGCTGACGGAAGAAGAGATCCAGAGGCTGAAGGAAAAGGATCCGGAAGCCCTGGCAGAATATGAGCGTGCACAGGCAGAAAAGAAGCAGTATGAGAAGCAACTGAAAAACTGCAGGACAAAGGAAGATGTGGAAAAGCTGAAAATGAACCGGATGGGGAATTTCGCAGCCAGGGCCAAGGAGATTGCAAACAATCCCTATATTCCGAAGCATAAAAAAGTTGAGCTGATGAACCAGTTAAATAATGAAGTGTGCCTGATCGCAGATGCCCATGCCAGATTTACAAAATCAGCAGAATATCATGATCTTCCAACAGAAGGGGAAGAGCAGGAGAAGCGGGCACAGGAAGTAGCGGACAGGCAGGACAGAGAAACAGATCAGGTTCAGGAAGCCGCAGGCAGCGCAGATCAGACAGACAGGACAGAAGAGACGACAGCTGGAAAGGAAGAGACAGATACCGGTACAGAACCTGTGGAAATGGATGCTGATTTTGAGAAACTTTATCAAAATATCCGGCTTTTCCTGCAGAAAGAAGGAGCAGAAAACGGGAAATTCAGCCTTCAGGTGTAAGAAAACAGGGAAGAAAGGAATAAAATCCCGAAGAAAATGAAAATTTATAATAAAAATGTTGTTTTTCGGAGGGTTGGCTGTTAAAATAGGAGTTGGATTTTAGCAAGATAAAAAGCTATAAAAAATTCAATAGAAAGGATGTAAAGTTATGTCATTAGTAACAACAACAGAAATGTTCAAGAAGGCATATGACGGCGGATACGCAATCGGTGCTTTCAACGTAAACAACATGGAAATCGTTCAGGGTATTACTGAAGCAGCAGGCGAACTGAACAGCCCTGTTATCCTTCAGGTATCCAAGGGAGCTCGTGCTTACGCTAACCACACTTATCTGGTTAAGTTAGTTGAGGCAGCAGTTATCGAGAACCCTCAGATCCCGATCGCACTTCACCTGGATCATGGTGATTCCTTTGAATTATGTAAATCCTGTATCGATGGTGGATTCACATCCGTTATGATCGATGCTTCTTCCAAGTCTTTTGAGGAGAACATTGCACTGACCAAGCAGGTTGTTGAGTATGCACATGCTCACGGCGTTGTAGTAGAGGCAGAGCTTGGTACTCTGGCTGGTATCGAAGATGAAGTTTGTGTAGAGTCTGGTAATGAAGCTTATACACGTCCTGAAGAAGTAGAAGAGTTCGTTGATAGAACAGGCTGTGACTCTCTTGCAATCGCAATCGGTACTTCTCATGGTGCATACAAGTTTACAGCTGATCAGTGTACAAGAAATGCTGATGGTATTCTTGTTCCCCCTCCGCTTCGTTTCGACGTTCTTGAGGAGTGCATTAAGAGACTTCCTGGATTCCCGATCGTTCTTCATGGTTCATCTTCCGTTCCTCAGGAATTCGTTAAGATGGTTAACCAGTACGGTGGAAATATGCCTGATGCAGTAGGTATTCCGGAAGAGCAGCTTCGTAAGGCAGCTCAGCTTGCTGTATGTAAGATCAATATCGACTCCGATATTCGTCTTGCTATGACAGGTACTATCCGTAAGTATTTTGCAGAGCATCCTGATCATTTCGATCCTCGTCAGTACTTAAAGCCCGCAAGACAGGCTGTTAAGGAAATGGTTGCTCACAAGATCGTTAATGTTCTTGGTTCTAACGGAAAGGCCTAAAGAATCGGAATCTGAAAAGATAACAACTACGAAAGATAACATGAGGCGTCTGCTTATGGCAGACGCTTTTTTGCGTGCCATAGGAAATCATACTGAGAAAATCTCTCATTTCGTTCCTGCGCAGAAATGCTACAATAAGGATAAAAAAGAAAACCGGATGTGGAAAACCACATCCGGTTCTTTTCATTAGAATACGCTTTATCAGCGGATCAATTATAACTGAGGACCTGCAGCAACAAGTGCCTTACCAGCATCGTTTCCTTCGTATTTAGCGAAGTTCTTGATGAATCTCTGTGCAAGATCCTTAGCCTTTGTTTCCCATTCGGAAGCATCTGCATAAGTATCACGAGGATCAAGGATAGCAGGATCTACTCCAGGAAGAGCTGTAGGTACTTCGAAGTTGAAGTAAGGGATCTTCTTGGTAGGAGCGTTTACGATGTCACCGTTAAGGATTGCATCAATGATTCCACGGGTATCCTTAATGGAGATACGCTTGCCAGTTCCGTTCCATCCTGTGTTTACAAGATAAGCCTTAGCGCCGCTCTTCTCCATCTTCTTAACGAGCTCTTCTGCATACTTTGTAGGATGCAGCTCAAGGAATGCCTGTCCAAAGCAAGCAGAGAAGGTAGGAGTAGGCTCTGTGATTCCACGCTCTGTACCAGCCAGCTTAGCTGTGAATCCTGACAGGAAATAGTACTGTGTCTGATCAGGTGTCAGAGCAGATACCGGAGGAAGTACGCCGAAAGCATCTGCGGACAGGAAGATTACGTTCTTAGCTGCCGGTGCAGAAGAGATAGGACGTACAATGTTTTTAATATGATTGATAGGATAAGATACACGAGTATTCTCGGTTACGCTCTTATCTGCGAAATCAATTTTGCCTGCAGCATCAAGAGTTACATTCTCAAGAAGAGCGTTGCGCTTGATTGCATTGTAGATATCAGGCTCAGAATCCTTATCCAGGTTGATAACCTTAGCGTAGCATCCACCTTCGAAGTTGAATACGCCGTTGTCATCCCAGCCGTGCTCGTCATCACCGATCAGGAGACGCTTAGGATCTGTGGAAAGGGTTGTCTTACCTGTTCCGGAAAGACCGAAGAAGATAGCTGTGTTCTTGCCATCCATATCTGTGTTGGCAGAGCAGTGCATGGAAGCCATGCCCTTCAGAGGCAGATAGTAGTTCATCATAGAGAACATACCTTTCTTCATTTCTCCGCCGTACCATGTATTGATGATAACCTGCTCGCGGCTTGTGATATTGAAAGCAACGCAGGTTTCAGAGTTCAGTCCGAGCTCCTTGAAGTTCTCAACCTTAGCCTTGGAAGCGTTGTAAACAACGAAGTCAGGCTCGAAGTCCTTCAGCTCTTCAGCTGTAGGCTTGATGAACATATTGGTAACAAAGTGAGCCTGCCAAGCAACCTCAACAATGAAACGGATTGCCATACGGGTATCCTTATTAGCGCCACAGAAAGCATCTACTACGAAAAGTCTCTTGTTGGAGAGCTCTTTCTTAGCGATATCCTTAACAGCTGCCCATGTAGCCTCTGTCATAGGATGGTTGTCGTTCTTGTACTCATCGGATGTCCACCATACAGTATCCTTGGAATTCTCATCTACAACGATGTATTTGTCTTTAGGGGAACGACCTGTATAGATACCGGTCATTACATTAACAGCGCCAAGTTCGCTGACCTGACCTTTTTCGTAACCTTCCAGTTCAGGTTTGGTCTCTTCCTCGAATAACATTTCGTAAGAAGGATTGTGAACGATTTCCGTAACTCCGGAAATGCCATACTTGCTTAAATCGATTTCTGCCATTTTTCTGACCTCTTTCTTTAATATAGTAATATCATAAAATATCCTGCTAATAATTATACATATTTAGCCGACAAAATCAACCAAAACTTCACTTTTTTACTGCGTTTTTATCGGGAGAATATTTAACATTATAGTACTTTATGCCTACAATAGATTGATAATGAGAAAAGAAACTGATAAAATAAAAAGAACAAAGAAAAAGCAGGAAGCAGGGAGGTCTGAAAATGGGCAGAGCCATGACGGCTGGAATATTGACATTGATACTGATCCTGCTGCCGGCAGTGGCAGGTATTCTGGCATCTTACGTGCTGTACAGGATTATTTTCTGTTATCCGCAGAAGAAGAGACTGGCACCGGGAAAGCTGCCGGAGAGCCGGATGTATGCACCGTGGACAGAGCGGCTTAAGGAAAGCTGCCTTTTAATGGACAGAATGCCCTTTGAGAAGCTTACGATCCGGGCAGAGGATGATCTGACCCTGCAGGGAAGGCTGTATGAGGGAGAGACAGGAAAGCCCCTGATCCTGTTCTTTCATGGTTATCATGGAGGCTATCAGTGGGATGGCTTTGGATTTTTCCAGTTGTTTCGGAAGGAAGGATATTCACTCTTTGTGGCAGAGCAGCGTTCTCATGGGGAAAGCAGTGACAGAACCATTACCTTTGGTATCCGGGAGAGAAAGGATGTCAGAAAGTGGGCAGAGCATCTGGCAGAGCGTTTCCAGGAAAAGACAATACTTCTTGCCGGGGTGTCCATGGGAGCAGCTACGGTGATGATGGCAGAGACAGAAGAGCTGCCTGTAAATGTAAAAGGGATCATAGCAGACTGTGGTTATACCTCACCGGAGGATATTATAAAGAAGAATATCAGAGAGCTGCATTTTCCCATGTGGCCAACGTATCCACTGGTGAGGCTTGGAGCCAGAATGTACGGACATTTTAATATGGAAGAAACCTCAGCGATAGAAGGGGTAGAAACAGGTAAGCTGCCGGTTCTTTTTATCCATGGGGATAAGGACAGTGTCGTACCCTATGCTATGTGTGAAAGCCTGTACGGTGCCTGCAGGAGCAGAAAAAAGCGCCTGACAGTACAGGGAGCAGACCATGCGGTCTGCTCCCTGGCAGCAACAAACGATTATGTACAGGCAATTCTCAGCTTTGCAGAAGGGCTGATAAATGAGGAAACTACAGGCTGAGTACCTGACCCTTGAAAATAATATCTTTAATATTCAGATCCTGATCCAGGATCAGCAGATTGGAAAGCGCACCCTCAGTAATCTGACCGTGTGCTTTTTCTATGCCAAGCTCTCTGGCAGGATTGATGGTAGCAGGGCAGATTGCTGTGATACCGCTTTTTAATTCATAGGCAGCCATCTTCCGGATGCCTTCAAGGTCGTGGTCACTGATATCACTGCCTACGCAGCCGTGAAAGTGAAGATCCTCCTTTTTGTGTGTGATCCGCCTTGCGGCGGATAAAGGGAAGTTACAAAAAATAACTGGTAAGCAATTAAGCTGTGCTTCACTTTCAACGTCAATGGGGGAGCATTGAAAATGCGGCTTCATCTCCGACAACAGTAACGTCGCTGTGGAGCTGTAGTACGGAAGCTGGTACCTGTGGAGTGATAGGTCCAAAGAAGGCTTCCTTTTCAAATGAGGACGAAGGCTCGTTAAAGCCGATATGTCCGTTGTTTTCAAGACCGAGAAGCTGAAGATCTATGCCACCAAGGTCATGGATGATCTTATTGTAATCATCACAGGCCTTTTCAGCATCAGGCTCAAGTCCATTTGGTACGAAAGTATGGTCTTTTCTGATATTGATATGATCAAATAAGTTATGATTCATAAAGTAGCGGTAGCTCTGATCGTTTTCAGGGGAAAGACCTTTATATTCATCCAGATTGACTGAAGTAACCTCAGAAAAATCAAGATCTCCCTTCTGGAACCACTGGATAAGCTGTTTGTAGGCACCAACGGGAGTGGAGCCGGTAGCCAGTCCAAGAACGCAGTCAGGCTTCATAATAACCTGTGCTGACAAAAGATTAGCTGTGACACGGCTCATATGTTCATAATCTTTAGTTTTAATAATTTTCATATGGATACACACCTTTCTGAGAATTTAACTCTCTTCTATATGGGAGCATAGCAAGTTCCAGACGAAAGGACAATAGATTTGGAAGCATTGCACAAGAATAGGAAAAAAAGAACATGGAATGGCAAATCATATTGTAAAAAAGAGGGGAGATTCTTATAATAGGAACAGAAAGGAAAGGGATTTGCATGAAGAGCATTCTGATCAAAGATACCACGAAGGAAGAAAGAGAGCAGATCATAAAGGAGTCACTCGATTGTGGTGGTGGCTGTGAGAATTGTTCGAGCTGCTGGCTTGGCGGTGGAAGTCCGTTTGAACTTTATCAGCCATATATTGATGGTGAAAAGGAGATCGCAGAGATCAACCGGGAATATAATGCAAGATATCAGAGAGGAAACTGAAAAGCAGCAGGAATGCTGATAGACACAGAAAGGATAAAGATATGGAAGAATGTCATTACTGCGAAGGTACAGATGACAAGGAAGAAGTGTACCATGAGATTATAGAGTGCATCACCGGGGCACTGGATGCCAAGGATGCCTATACAGCCGGACATTCACAGAGAGTCAGTGAAATGGCACTGAAGGTATGTGAACTGATCGGACTGAAAAAGAAGGATATACTGAAGATCCATATTGCAGCGCATCTGCATGATATTGGAAAGATCGGGATACCGGATGCCATCCTGAACAAGGAAGGCAGGCTGACGGATGAGGAATTTGAGATTATGAAAACCCATTCTGCCATTGGAGCCGGTATTCTCAGCAAGTCCAAAAGTCTGTCAGAGTTCAGTGATATTGTACTGCATCATCACGAAAGGTTTGACGGGAAGGGGTATCCGGATGGCCTGAAAGGAGAGAAGATCCCGGTGGGAGCCAGGATCATTGCAATCTGCGATTCCATTGATGCCATGACATCGAACCGCAGATATCGGAAGGCACTGGGATTCGATGTTTGTTATCAGGAAATAGAAAAAAATCTTGGCAAAATGTATGATCCGATCATTGGACAGTATGTACTTGATCATTTTGACAAGGTAACAGCCTGCCTTCACGAAAACGTGACCGTGAAGGCAGTATAGGTAGCTTCATCACTCTTTACGGTAAGCTGTCCTTTGTGGACGGTGACAATAGAGCTTGCAATGGCAAGGCCAAGGCCGTAGCCGCCGTATTTCCGGTTCCGGGAGGCTTCACTTCTGTAGAAACGTTCGAAAATATGCTTCTGGTCCTCTGCAGGGATTCCATTTCCTGTATTGCGGACCAGAAGTATTTTTTTGTCTCCATGGGAAGAGAGAGAGAGATACTTACTGTGCTGTGTTCGCCTGAATATTTGAAGGCATTGTCAAGAAGGATCGTGACAAGCTGTCTGATGTTTCCTTCATTACCGTTCATGGTAAGACCATCCTGAATTTCCATGGTAAACTGCTTTTCGTATTCGAAGGCCAGACTTTCAAAGGAGAGGGCGGCATTTTTTACGGTGCTGCTCAGATCCATGGGAAGCATCGGCAATAAACTGCTTCTGCTTGTCAAAGGCGGTCTGCACAGGCTTGGTGGTCCATCTGGACAGGAAAAAGACTGGAATAAAGATCAGGACAATGCCAAGGAGTCCAACATAAAGGCAGATCCGCAGCAGCCGCAGAGACATGGATTTTTCTGTGGATTTGATATTTGGATATTGTCTGGAGTATCCAGAGCTTTTATGCCGTCTGCTGTATCCCGCATGGCATAGTCCTGTAGGGTGGCATAGCCATGCTGCATGGCAGAATAGCTGACAGAAATATTGAGAACCGCCAGGATCAATATAAAAATGGAAATGACACTGACCATGGTGATCAGGATAAAGCGACGCTGTAATTTTCGGATCATTTTGAGACCTTCAGACGATAACCGATTCCTCTGACGGTTTTGATCTGAACCGGTGTGTTCAGGGATGCAAACTTCTGTCTCAAAAAGGAAATATAGTCGTAATGATCACTCACGATCTGAACGTAGCCAAAAGTGCTCAGCGGATCGTGCATATTGTTGACGGGTGTCTGAGCTAGAACCGGATGACCTAACACAGAAATCCTTGTTGACAGACAGAAAATACAGGTGCATATTGGAAAAAACGGATGGAGGAGACAATATTATGGAAGAAAAAAAGGTAAACATCCGGGTAGCCTTGCCGGAGGATGCAGAGGAGCTGCTTGCCATTTATGCACCTTATGTAGAACATACTGCGATTACCTTTGAATATGAGGTTCCTTCTCTTTGGGAATTCAGAGAAAGAATCTGCCATGTGCTGGAGAAATATCCCTATCTGGCAGCAGAAGTAGACGGTCAGATCACGGGTTATGCCTATGTAGGTGTCTTTCACGACAGGGAGGCCTATGACTGGTGTGTGGAAACATCTATTTATGTGGATCAGAGCTGCAGGAAAATGGGGATTGGCGGGAAACTGCACCATGCACTGGAGGAGGTATTGAAGCTGCAGGGAATACTGAATCTGAATGCCTGTATTGCCTATCCGGAGGAAGAGGATGAGTATCTGACTAAAAACAGTGTGGAATTTCACAGACATCTGGGATATGACATGGTCGGAGAATTTCATAACTGTGGATACAAATTCGACAGATGGTATCACATGGTCTGGATGGAGAAAATGATTGGAGAGCATAGAAGCGGGCAGGATTTTCCAAAGAATTTTCCGCAGATCAGAGAAGAGGCAGAAAGCATACTTTCAAAATTGTAGCAGACGGAAAGAAAAATAAAATCCCAGATGAACACCTGACAGAGAAGTCACAGATTCATCTGGGATTAATTTGCTGCGTCGTATATTTTGGTACAGCTCTACTTTAAGCAAGTATGAAGCCTTTGCCCTTCAGATATTCTTCAACCTCGAAGATCTCATTGGTATGAAGGATCAGGACAGGCTTGCCGGTATCTCTGTTAAAGCACAGATAAATGTAGTCAACATTGATATTACCCGCCTCCAGAGAAAGAAGAAGCTGGTTCAGATTACCTACTTTATCTTCCAGCTCTACACCAATAACATCATTGGAACGGCAGAGATAGCCACCCTCTTTCAGGGAGGCGAGAGCCTTTTCTGTGTCGGATACGATCAGCCGCATGATCCCGTATTCCGGTCCGTCGTTAGTAACAGAGCCAAGAATATTGATATTGGCATTCTGAAGGATCTGGGTGATATCCTGAAAGGTTCCCTTTTTATTTTCAGCAAAAATAGCAACTTGTTTTAACATGATGGTTTCCATACCTTTCTGCATGATTCCACGCAATTTATATCATAGCACATTACGATGCCAGGGTCAAAAGGAGTATGTGGCAGGGTGCTAATCACACTCTGCCATTCTGTATCCAATGCCGATCTCGGTAAAGACATGCTCCGGGGCAGCAGGATTTTCCTCTATCTTACGACGGATATTTGCCATGTTTACCCGGAGGATCTGGTTATTATTGTCTATGTATGGTCCCCAGATCTTTTCCATGATATAAGAATAGGTAAGAACCTTACCGCTGTTCATGGCAAGGAGTCCGAGCAGCTTAAATTCGATCTGGGTCAGGTGTACCATTTCCCCGTTCAAGGTGACAAGATGCTTTTCAAAGTCGAGAGTCAGGTTTCCATGATGGTAAACAGGTGTATGGATTGTGCTGTCAGAGCCAGACTGGCTGCTGTGACGCAGGGAGGTGCGGATCCTGGCAAGGAGCTCGACTGTGCCAAAGGGCTTGGTGATATAGTCATCAGCACCAAGGTCAAGAGCTTTGGCCTTTTCCTGCTCATGGCTTCTGGCAGAGATCACGATGATAGGAGTGGATCCCCAGTCGCGGAGCTGTTTTATCACATCCATGCCGTCAAGATCCGGGAGCCCGAGATCTAACAGGATAATATCAGGACAGAGGGAGGCGGACAGATGCAGTCCTTCCCTGCCGGTAGAAGCAGTAGTGATCTTATATCCCTGATTTTTCAGTGTAGTGGCAATAAAGGAACGGATATTCTCTTCATCTTCAATCAGAAGAATTGATGATTTCAGTGTCATTTTGAAAAATCCTTTCTCGTAAAATTCTTTACTCGTTTTCTGTTCTTTCCTTGGGAAGGGTAAAGGTAAAGGTGCAGCCGTTTTCATTGTTGCATACACCGATTGTGCCGCTGTGGGCAGTTATGATCGTCTTGCAGATGGAAAGACCGATTCCCATACCACGGTAGGTATCTCCCTGATTTTCAGGGGTATAGGGTGAACCGTTAAAAATAGTGTCCAGACGTTCTGGTGGAATACCAATACCATAATCCCTGACACGAAAGGTAACAAGGGAACCGTCATCTGTGACGGTCAGTTCTATGGGCAGAGTGCTTTTTGAGTGGACAACTGCATTTTCAAGAAGATTGATGATGACCTGCTCGATCAGCATGGCATCCATGGGGATCAGCAGATATTCCTCCGGGACGCTGACATGGATATCAGCAGAGGGCAGTCGCTTTTTCAGCCTGCGGATCGCCTCCGCACAGACCTCCTCTACCGATTCCAGGGAAGTAGCGATCTTCATGGAGCGTTCATCGATCCTAGTAACGGACAGGAGGTTTTCTACCATATTAAGGAGCCAGTTGGAGTCATCATTGATGTGGCTTACTAGCTTCAGCTTTTCTTCTTCAGAAAGGGTATCATAGTTTTCTATGTAGGTGGAGCTGTTTCCGATAATGCCGGTAAGAGGTGTGCGCAGATCATGGGATACGCTGCGCAGCAGATTGGCCCGCATTTTTTCCTTTTCGGCATCCATAAGCAGCTTTTCGCGTTCCACAAGAATCCGGCCCTGATCTTTGATCTGGGACGTCATGGCACTGATCGTTATGGAAATGATCAGCATGAATAAAAAGGTAACGGGATAACCGGTCAGTGTAAAGTTCAGCTCAAAATAAGGATAGGTGAACAGATAGTTTACAAAGATAACCCCGGCAAGGGATGCCAGTACACCGTAGAGATAACCATCTGTAAAGCGTGCTATCAGAACCAGAGCCGTGATGTAAATAAGGGCAATATTGGCTGGATTTTCGGGTACATGGTGAAAGAACCAGAAAGCAATGCTTGTGGCCAGTGCTGTCAGTCCCAGTGTGATCAGAATATTTTTTAATAGTTTTCTGCTTTTCATCATCAGTAATTTTCCCATAGGGATATTATACTCCGATTACAGGGCACTGGCAATTTTCAGGTGTTAAGATATTGCAAAGATTACAAAGAGAAGACGAGGGAAAGCAGTCATGTTTCAGGTGACAGGGACATGCTTTCTGTGCTAATATTCAAGTAGAAAAGGCAGAAAAGAGGTACATGACGGGAGGTGGTCTTATGAGGATCCGTAATGATTATACTGGGTTTTCCGGAAAGGGTTATCCGGATAACTATCTTTATAAAAATAAGGAAGCAGCAAAGGAAAATGACAGCCAGGCAGACAGAACCAAGCCGGACGGAGCCAATACAGAAAACACAGTTTACCGGAAGAGGGAATCCACATATTCAAGGGACGGGGATACCTGTCAGATCACTCATACGGTTGAAAAGGAAACTCCCGGGGAAAATACCCACACAGGGATCCTTAAGGAGTTCTGGAATTCTCTTGGAGATGAGGGACAGACAGCGGAGACAGGAGGGCAGCATCTCCATCTTATGGCTGCTTTCCAGAATATAAAAGCGGCATTCCAGAATTTTGTGAAAGAGCATATAGCAGAGCCGGTCCGGGAATTCCCACAGAAGATCCAAAAGATACTTGGCAGGCAGAAAGAAATGCCAGACAGTCCTGCCGATGGAAAAATGGCTGGAGAGGGCGGCATGCCGGGGCATTCGGAGGATGGAAAGGAAAAGAAGGATGAGGAATGGAAGCCATGGGAGGATGAAGCTCTTGGCAGAATGCTCCATACCAGTCATCTGACGGATTCTTATACAAGAACCGGGGAGTATTGTAATCTTTCTGAAAATGTAACTTATGACAGCCGCAGGAAAAGAGGACAGTAAGAGTGAACAGACTGAATGAGTTACTTCCGTATCTGACATTCAGCAATATCTGTCGGGTACTGACGATATTTGGCTTTATTTATTTTGTGGTCAAACGCTTTATCATGAAGCAGGCACCGGTTCCGAAAGCAGCTTTTAAGCAGGTGCCCCATGAACTTTTGGAAAGCTGTGTGGATCAGCTTGTGAAGAAGGAAAGGGAGCCGTTTGCACCCTATACACCGCCAAAGGAGCTGATTCAAAGCTTACAGCAGGATAGAGAAGATAAAGAAACATTGAAGAAGCTTTTGTGTGATATCTGCGGGCATCTTGGCATGGACGGCAGCTATATTAAGCTGGTGATCCAGCATACACCGGTGACAGACCGGGCAGGTGAGATCGAAACAGATCTTGCCTTTACCACGATCAGGTTGGAGATCCAGAAGACCTATCAGGTGGATACACTTGTTGCTGTACTGGCTCACGAGGCCACGCACCTGAAGCTGTATTATCGTGGGGTCAGGAGGAAGGACAGCTGGGAAAATGAGATCCTTACAGACACAGCGGCTGTTTTTTATGGTTTTTATGATGTGATGTACAGAGGGTATGAGGTGCGTCAGGGTGAGAATGCTTTTTCCTATCATAAGGTAGGATATATCAGTCAGCAGGACATAAAATTCATTGGAGAATTGCTTGATAAAATATCTCAAAAACGGTATACTTGACGAAAGGGATTAGATTTACGGGAGAGAACAGCTTATGGGATATCATTCAATACCTTATGACAGAAGGATCAGGGAGAATATCAAGAATTATTCATTTTCCCATTTATATGATATGGATACCGTCAGGGAGTATCTGCAGAGTCTTGCAGATGTGCTGGAGATCAATATCCTTCTGACGGCAAGACACGGAGAAAAGGAGATCGTGATCGGGGACAGCTTCCTTGGGTTTTATCCGGATGTTGTCAATGATCCCGGGCGGAAGATCAGGGTACAGGACCGTACGATCGGTCATCTTTATATTAAAGAAATCGTATCTGCAGAAAACAGTGGACAGATTTCTGATATGGTAGACAGTACCGTTGCTCTTCTTGAGGAGCTTGGCGAGGAGGCCTACAAACGCAGGGAGACCAGCATTTATCTTGAGGAGCTTGAGCGGCTTCTGAAGGAAAGACGCCGCCAGATCAGCCAGAATGAAACGGATGATCCGCTGACAGGTGTTTACCACAGAAATTATTTTCTCACCAGAATGGAAGTAATTGACCGGTCGGAGGCAGTACCGATCGCTGTGCTGAATGTGAACATCAATGACTGGAAATTTGTCAATGACCACTTTGGAGATGAGGAAAGTGACAGACTGATCCAGACTGTGGCGGCGATCCTGAAGAATCAGGCAGGTCCGGATTACATAATCGGAAGGATTGACGGAGATGCTTTCGGGGTACTTATCCCCATGGCAACCGAGGAAGAGGCCGAATCATATATGGAAGCAGTGCAGAGAGCCTGTGATACCTATGAGGACAGGATCCTGGCGCCTTCAGTAGCGATCGGGTATGTGATCAAGACGAATATTGAAGAAAAGCTGGAAGACAGACTTTCTGATGCAGAGTACGAAATGTTCAATAACAAATTTGAAGTGAAGAATGCGAAGGGATATCAGGAACGCCTCAGAAAAGGGCTGAAGCAGGCTTAGTAAAGCAGATATCAGGAAGCATTTCTGAAAGGATATGGGATACGGTATGGCAGGGGCCATACCGTTTTTCTGTTGTTATACATACAGGAAAACAGAAGTGGATAGGAGAGGGATATGACAACTTTAAATGAAGATCTGATCTATGAGATTCTTTCTGCAGTAGAGGAAATTCCGGCAGGAAAGGTAGCATCCTACGGACAGATCGCCCGGCTGATCGGTAAGGACCGGAACGCAAGACTGGTGGGAAAGGTGTTGAGCATTTCTGATTATTATGGAGAGTATCCCTGCCACCGGGTGGTGAACCATGCGGGCAGGCTGGCACCTCATTTTACAGCGCAGAGGGAACGGCTTCTGGAGGAAGGAGTTACCTTTAAGGACGGGAATCATGTGGATATGAAGGAATGTCAGTGGGACTGCTGAGCGGCAGAGATGCGCAGACGGTTCTGCTGTGCAGAAAGCCTGGGTGGACAGGACAGGCAGAAAGGATCATCAGAATGGAACAGAGAATTTTGCAGTACCGTAAGTTTATGGACGAGGAACTTCTGAGGCTCTCGAAGGAGCAGAATGTTACAGGGGAGGAGATCAGCCGGATAAAGAAGGAACATCTGGTGCAGATTTCCCTTTTTCAGCATGAAAGGCTGGTACATCTGATCGTGACAGTTACGTTTGCCCTGCTGGAAATGCTGGCAATTTTGCTGACTGTGGTTTCCGGGGAGCTTTTTCCAATCCTGCTTTCGGGAGCCCTGCTGATCCTGCTCATTCCCTACGTCAGGCATTATTATATTCTGGAGAATGAGGTACAGAAAATGTACGGACAGTATGATGCACTTTGCAGCTTCAGCATGGGGAATACAGCATTCAGACAGAGGAAATTATAAACTATTTATTAAATCATTTCTGTGACACGAAAATAAGAAAATGAAAGAAAAAAAGAGAAAAAACGAGATAATAAGAGAAAAGACGTTAAAAACGAACTGTAATACTGTTTGCAAACAGAGGCATATAAAATTAATATAGGCTTTAGTGATTAGCACTCAGATTAAATGAGTGCTAACAGGACAAAGAAAGTGAATAAGTTAACATAATTTAAGGAGGCAGTTCATATGAAATTAGTACCTTTAGGAGACAGAGTTGTTTTAAAGCAGTTAGTGGCAGAAGAAACTACCAAATCCGGTATCGTCTTACCCGGACAGAGCAAGGAGAAGCCCCAGCAGGCTGAGGTTATTGCCGTAGGTCCTGGCGGAGTAGTTGAAGGCAAGGAAGTTAAGATGGAAGTTAAGGTTGGAGATCAGGTTATCTATTCCAAATATGCAGGAACAGAAGTAAAGCTTGATGAGGATGAATATATCATCGTAAAGCAGAATGATATTCTTGCAGTGATCCAGTAATCTTATTGAAAAAAGAAAAAGTTAAAGGAGGCCGATATATTATGGCAAAGGAAATCAAATATGGTGCAGAAGCACGTGCCGCTCTGGAAGCAGGCGTAAATCAGTTAGCAGATACAGTAAGAGTAACCCTTGGACCGAAAGGAAGAAACGTTGTTCTTGACAAGTCCTTTGGTGCTCCGTTAATTACCAATGATGGTGTTACCATTGCAAAGGAAATCGAGCTGGAAGATGCATTCGAGAACATGGGTGCACAGCTTGTTAAGGAAGTAGCAACCAAGACCAATGACGTAGCAGGTGATGGTACTACAACAGCAACTGTTCTGGCACAGGCTATGGTAAACGCCGGAATGAAGAACCTGGCAGCAGGCGCTAACCCGATCATCTTAAGAAAAGGTATGAAGAAGGCCACTGAGACTGCTGTAGAGGCAATCAGAAAGATGAGCTCCAAGGTAAACGGAAAAGAGCATATTGCAAGAGTAGCAGCTATTTCTGCTGGTGATGAGACAGTAGGACAGCTCGTAGCAGATGCTATGGAAAAGGTTTCCGGAGATGGTGTTATCACAATCGAGGAAAGCAAGACCATGCAGACAGAGCTCGACCTTGTAGAAGGTATGCAGTTCGACAGAGGATATATTTCCGCATATATGGCAACAGATATGGATAAGATGGAAGCAGTTCTTGACAATCCTTACATCCTGATCACAGATAAGAAGATTTCCAATATTCAGGAGATCCTTCCTTTACTGGAGCAGATCGTTCAGTCAGGTGCAAAGCTGCTGATCATCGCAGAGGACGTAGAGGGTGAAGCACTGACAACTCTGATCGTCAATAAGCTGCGTGGTACTTTCAATGTAGTAGCTGTCAAGGCACCCGGATATGGCGACAGAAGAAAGGCTATGCTGGAGGATATCGCAATCCTTACAGGTGGTCAGGTAATCAGCTCCGAGCTTGGTCTTGAACTGAAGGATACTACGATGGATCAGCTTGGCCGTGCAAAATCTGTTAAGGTTCAGAAAGAGAATACTGTTATCGTTGACGGTGAAGGCGATAAGGAAGCAATCGCAGCAAGAATCAATCAGATCAAGGGTCAGATCGAAGAGACCACATCTGATTTCGACAGAGAGAAATTACAGGAAAGACTTGCCAAGCTGGCAGGCGGCGTAGCTGTTATCCGTGTAGGTGCTGCTACTGAAACAGAAATGAAGGAAGCTAAGCTTCGTCTTGAGGATGCACTGGCAGCAACAAGAGCAGCTGTAGAAGAAGGTATCATCTGTGGTGGTGGTTCTGCTTATATCCACGCATCCAAGGAAGTAGCAAAACTGGCTGATACATTGGAAGGTGATGAGAAGACAGGTGCACAGATCGTTCTGAAGGCACTGGAAGCTCCTCTGTTCCACATCGCAGCAAATGCCGGTCTGGAAGGAAGCGTTATCATCAACAAGGTAAGAGAGTCCGAGGTTGGTGTTGGATTTGATGCTCTGAAGGAAGAGTATGTAGATATGGTAAGTGCTGGTATTCTTGATCCTGCCAAGGTTACAAGAAGCGCACTGCAGAATGCAAACAGCGTAGCATCTACCTTACTGACAACAGAATCAGTTGTTGCGAACATTAAGGAAGAAACTCCTGCAATGCCTGCAGGCGGAGCCGGAATGGGCGGAATGATGTAACAGGTGCGTCAGCACGGATTTGCGAGTTTACAAAGAGCGGATTGTCCAAATGGATGATCCGCTTTTTTACGATTCTCCTGTCTATCGGGCAATTGACGTCAGAACAGAAAAAATATATAATGATTAAGAATATGCTAAAAAGGGAATACGAGCGACAGAGGTGTGGGTGTATGTCAGAGAAAAAGGAACTTGTGCTGGATGACGGCAGAATAGAGTCCATACAATATCAAAGCCCGGAGCAGCTTTATGAGGATCTGATCCTCCGTGTAAAAAAATATCACCCTTCGGATGATATTTCACTGATCGAAAAGGCGTATAAGGTAGCTTCCGAGGCACATAAGGATCAGCTCAGAAAGTCCGGTGAGCCTTATATCATTCATCCCCTGTATGTGGCGATCATACTGGCGGATCTCGAGATGGACAAGGAAACCATTGCGGCCGGTCTTTTACATGATGTGGTAGAAGACACTGTTATGACTGAGGATGAGATCCGGGAGCAGTTTGGAGAAGAGGTGGCGCTTCTTGTAGATGGTGTGACCAAGCTGCAGAAGCTGCAGTTCATGCGTGACGGAGATAAACCGGATCGTCTGGAGATGCAGGCAGAGAACCTCCGGAAGATGTTTCTTGCCATGGCCAAGGATATCCGTGTGATTCTGATTAAGCTGGCAGACCGTCTTCACAATATGCGGACACTTCAGTATCAGAAGCCGGAGAGCCAGCAGAGGATTGCCAGAGAAACGCTGGAAATTTACGCACCCATTGCACAGAGACTCGGTATTTCCAAGATCAAGGTAGAGCTGGATGACCTTTCTCTGAAATATCTGGAGCCGGAGGCATATTATGACCTGGTAGACAAGATCGCAGTCAGAAAGAGTGTCCGGGAAAAATATATCCAAAGCATTGTTGATGAGGTCAGTGAGCATATAAAGAATGCCGGAATTAAGGCGCAGATTGACGGAAGAGTCAAGCACTTTTTCAGCATCTACAAAAAAATGAAGAATCAGAACAAGACGATTGACCAGATCTATGATCTGTTTGCTGTCAGGATCATTGTAGATACGGTAAAGGACTGCTATGCAGCGCTTGGTGTGATCCATGAGATGTATAAACCAATTCCGGGACGTTTCAAAGATTATATTGCCATGCCCAAGGAAAATATGTATCAGTCATTGCATACCACACTGATCGGTTCCAATGGACAGCCTTTTGAAATACAGATCCGTACCTTTGAAATGCACAAGGCAGCAGAATATGGTATTGCTGCACATTGGAAATATAAGGAAGCATCTGATGGTAAAAAGGCAGATGTTTCTGAGGAAGAGAAGCTGACCTGGCTGCGGCAGATCCTGGAATGGCAGCGGGATATGTCTGATAATAAGGAATTCATGAACCTCTTAAAGAGTGATCTGGACTTATTCTCAGACAGTGTTTACTGCTTTACTCCTACAGGAGAAGTAAAGAACCTGCCGGCTGGCTCCACGCCGATCGATTTTGCCTACAGTATCCATAGTGCGGTTGGGAATAAGATGATCGGAGCCAGGGTAAATGGTAAGCTGGTGACTATTGATTATGAGATCCAGAATGGTGACCGGATCGAAATTTTAACCTCCCAGAATTCCAAGGGACCGAGCCGTGACTGGCTGAATGTCGTAAAGAGCACCCAGGCTAAGAGTAAGATCAATCAGTGGTTTAAAAATGAATTTAAGGAAGAAAATATTGTAAAGGGCAAGGAGCTTCTGAATACCTATTGCAGGTCAAGAAGCATCAATATCCAGAATCTGCTTAAGCCGGATTATATGGAAGCTATCATGCGTAAATACGGCTTCCGGGACTGGGATGCCGTACTGGCGGCTATCGGTCATGGTGGACTGAAGGAAGGCCAGATCATCAATAAGATGATGGAATTCTATGAGAATGACCATAAGACAGTGCTGACCAATGAGCAGGTGATTGAGCAGATCAAGGAGAATAGCCAGAACGCCCAGAATGAGCCGGCTAAAATGCGTTCCGGCAATGGGATCATTGTCAAAGGAATCCATGATCTGGCAGTACGGTTTTCTAAGTGCTGTTCACCGGTACCCGGAGATGAGATCATCGGTTTCGTTACCAGAGGAAGAGGCATTTCCATCCACAGAACAGATTGTATCAATATCCTGAATCTGCCGGAGATCGAAAGAGAGAGACTGATCGATGCCGAGTGGGAGGATACGCCGGATAAGGAAACAGGAAAATATCTGGCAGAGATCAAGATCTATGCCAATAACAGAAACGGTCTGCTGGCAGATATCAGCCGTGCTCTGACCGAGAAAAATATTGATATTCTTTCTGTCAATACAAGGACAAGCAAACAGGGACTTGCCACCATGCTGATTTCCTTTGAGATCAGCGGAAGAGAGGAACTGATCCGGATCACGGACAAGATCCGCAGCATCGACAGCGTTATTGATATTGAGAGAACTACCGGTTAAGATCATAGAAAGAAAGGAAAAGTATGGGAAATCTGAAGGTAGAGTGTCTGACACTTGGTGTCTGTCAGACCAACTGTTACTATATACACAGGGAGGACAGCAGAGAAGTCATATTTTTTGACCCGGCAGATAAGGGGAGCTTCCTTTATGAGACATTGCAGGAAAAAGAATTTCAGATTAAAGCGATCCTCCTGACCCATGGTCATTTTGACCATATCTGGGGAGTGGAAGAGCTGAGGGAAAGATCCGGCGCGGAGGTATATGCTTACGAAGGAGAAGAAAAGCTTTGCCAGGATCCGGCCTTAAATGTCTCTGCAGCGGTAGGAAGAAGCTGCGGCATTACACCGGATCATCTGTTCCGGGATGGAGAGGAATTTGAGTTTGCAGGAATCCGGGGAAGGGTTATTGCCACACCGGGACATACCGGTGGCAGCTGCTGTTATTATTTTGAAGAAGATCAGATCCTGATCAGTGGAGATACCCTGTTTCAGGAATCCGTGGGAAGAACAGATTTCCCGACCGGCAGCATGAGTGCACTGGTCAGATCTGTGAAGGAGAAGCTGTTTACCCTGCCGGATGAAACCAGAGTATATCCGGGACATGGCATGATGACAACAATTGGTTACGAAAAAGAAAATAATGCCTTTGTATAGGCGAAAGAAAGGAAGGATCCATGAAAAAGAGAATGATCATCACACTGCTTGCTGCGGCTATGACAGCAGGGCTGCTGGCAGGATGCGGCAGTAAGAAGGAAGAAAAACAGGATCTGGCGGTAACACCTATAGAAACACCGGCAGCAGAAGAAACGACAGAAGAGGTGGAGACGCCAGAGGAAGAAGCTGGTGCAGGGGTGATCCCTGTAGAGAGGGAAATAAAAGATGGAAAGATGCAGAGCTATCTTACCGGCGAATGGAAGGATGAGGCTGTGGCAAACAGAAGGCCGATCGCAGTCATGATTCCGAATAATTCACCGGCAATGCCGCAGTACGGTATTTCCAAAGCCAGTATCGTCTATGAAGCACCTGTAGAAGGAAGAATTACCAGACTGATGGCTGTGTTTGAGGATTTTGATGACCTTGACAGGATCGGACCCATCCGCAGCAGCCGTGACTATTTCGTTTATGTGGCTATGGGTTACGAGGCAATCTACTGTAACTGGGGATTGGCAAGACCTTATGTGGAAGAGCTGATCAACAGGGATACTGTACAGAATATCAGTGCACCGGTGGAAGGTATTTATAATCCGGCACCAGAGGCCTATGACAGAGTTTCAAGACCTGGATATGCAACGGAATTTACCGGCTATCTGTTTATTGATGGCATGAAGAAGGCAGCAGACAGACTGGGCTATACGTGGGAGTATGATGATGCGTATGTACCGCCCTTTACCTTTGCAGCAGATGGGGTAAAGGCAGAGACCAGCTATGAAGATGCAGAAACAGCAGTGAAGATCATGCCCGGCGGTACAGAAGGAAACAAAGGTGGTTATGGAGCCTATAATCCTTATTTCGAATATCATGAAGACGATGGGTTGTATTATCGTTATCAGGATGGAAAAAAGCAGGTGGATGAGATCGATGGAAGCCAGTTTGCAGTGTCCAATGTGGTGTTCCAGTACTGCCATGGCGAGGTCAGGGATGATCATGACTATCTTGCTTTTGGAGTGCATGGAGAAGGTGATGCCATCGTATTTACAGGTGGAAAGGTGATTAAGGGCACCTGGAAGAGATATGACGGAGATGCTACCCCTGCGAAATTCTATGACGAAAATGATCAGGAGATCATCTTTAACCAGGGAAAAACATGGATCTGTAATATCTGGGAAGAGTATGGAGAGTATGCTGTCTATGAGTAGGTGGCTTTACAAGATATGGTAAGTTGTGTATAATATGTAGGAAATGTCCGGCCAAAAGGCTTGTAAGCGTTTTGCCCGGACATTTTTGATGAAGGTCTGTTCCTTGAAAAATGAATAGGATACTGTTATCATCTTCCTCATTTAGCGCCAGTGCCCGGAAACGGGACGACGAGGAGAAGGGTTATCGAAAATTCGGCGGGTGCCCTTCCGTAGCTCTTCGCTGCGTGATGTATCGGCAAATATGCGGGTAACTGCAAAACAAATACGATACAACGAAGAAAATGAGGAATGCAGTTGTAAGTGACTGTGGATCTTAAATCAGAACAGATAACCGGCTATAAGGGTGAGCTTTTGAATATAATGAAGAGAGGCCGGAAAAATAGAGAAAGATGAGGAAGATGATATATGTGTGGGATTATTGGATATACAGGAAAAAGAGAGGCCAGTGAGATCATGCTGGATGCGCTGGAGCTTCTGGAGTACAGAGGCTATGACAGTGCAGGTATTGCGTTGTTCCCGGAGAAAGGGGGTCCGGTAAGAATCTTTAAGAAGGCGGGCAGAGTGCATGACCTCAGGGAGCTCTGTGCAAAAAATGATGTCACAGGTCACTGCGGAATCGGCCATACAAGATGGGCAACCCATGGGGGTGTGAGTGATGAAAATGCCCATCCCCATCATTTTAAAGATGTGACGATTACCCATAATGGGATTATAGAGAACTACAGACAGCTGATCGAGAGGTATGAGCTGGACGGAAAACTGACCTCTCAGACAGACAGCGAGGTAGTGGCGGCTGTGCTTTCCCATTTTTATACAGGAGATCCTTATGCAGCAATCAGGAAGACGGTGCTGAAGCTGAAGGGAACCTTTGCGCTGTCGATCATGTTTGATGATATTCCCGGTAAGATCTTTGCGGTCAGGAATGTAAGTCCGATCGTAGCAGCCAATACAGAGGATGGTGCGATCCTGTCCTCCGATGTGGCAGCGATCGTGCCTTTTACAACACAGTATTTTGTTGTACCTGAGTTTCATGTGGTGTGCCTTTCCGGGGATGGAATTGAGATGTATGATCTTTCCGGCGATAAGGCAAGGATCGACTGGCTGACAGTGGACTGGGATATCAGCCGCAGCGATAAGGGTGGTTATCCTTTTTATATGGAAAAGGAGATCATGGAGCAGCCAAGGGTGATTGGTGAAACAGTGAAGCCAAGGATCAAAGATGGAAAACCGGATTTTACAGCAGAGGGAATCCCGGATGAGATGCTTGCATCCTGCAGAAGGATCTGTGTGATCGCATGCGGAACAGCCATGCATGCGGGACTGGTAGGAAAGAGCCTGATCCAGTCACTGATCGGTATTCATGTGGATGTAGTCATGGCTTCCGAGTTTATGTATAATGATCCTATTGTGGATGAAACAACGCTTGTGATCGCTATTTCCCAGTCAGGAGAGACGATTGACACGCTGGAAGCATTGAAGTTTGCCAGAAAGTGTGGATCACCCAGTATTTCCATTGTTAATGTAAAGGGTGCATCCATTGCAAGAGCCAGTGAATATGTGATCTATACCAATGCAGGTCCGGAGATCGCAGTGGCAAGCACCAAGGCCTATACGACCCAGCTTGCCGTGCTGTACCTTCTGACTGCAAGAATGGCTATGGCCAGAAAGCTCTGGAGTGATGAGCAGATGAAGGAATACATGGAGGAGCTTCAGAGAGTACCTGCAGTTATGGAAGAGGTACTGAAAAGCAAGGAAGAAATCCATCATATCGCAGATACCATGTTGAATGCAAGGGATGTGTTCATGATTGGACGCGGTCTTGACTACTCCATTTTACTGGAAGGATCCCTGAAGCTGAAGGAGATTTCCTATATCCATTCGGAAGCTTATGCGTCCGGGGAGCTGAAGCATGGAACCATCGCTCTGATCACGGAGGAAACACCTGTGATCGCGGTAGTGACGCAGGATAAATTAAAGAGCAAGGAGCTGTCCAATATCAAGGAAGTACAGTCAAGAGGAGCCAGGGTGATTCTTCTGATCAAGGGACAGGAAGAACTGGAACAGGAGAAGATCTGGAGCAGTATTTTCCGGCTGCCTGTGATGAAGGATGAGTTTATGGTAATGCCTGTATCCATCGTGCTGCAGCTCATTGCATATTATGTTTCCCTGGATAAGGGACTTGATGTAGATAAGCCGAGAAACCTGGCTAAGGTAGTAACGGTAGAATAAAAAGGGAAGATGATAACAGAATCTATGGAACAGAATGTAATCGAAATAACATTAAATAAGGCGGGCTTTGAATATGATATCCACTCACTGGTAAAGGCTTTTTATCCGGAGTGTGAGGTCAGAGTCCATGCAGAGGGAGAAGGGGAACCCGGAAGTTCATCCGATGGGTACCCGGATCTTTCCCTGCAGATTGGGGAAGAGGAGATCGTCCTGGTGCTGATCCAGGCAGGAGGAGGTTCCTCTTCTTTTCATGCAAAAAAGGTAGTGATTTCAGATGCACCTGACAGAACAGAGGTAAAGAACCGTTTAAAGAAGCTGATCTATGTCGCACTCTCCGAATATACGGGAAAGCAGCTTCCCTGGGGGACGCTGACTGGGATCCGGCCAACGAAAATTCCCATGACAATGCTGCTTGAAGGAAGGAATGAGGAAGAGATCCTCTCCTATATGAAGGATACCTATCTGGTCAGTGAGGAAAAGGCAGGGCTTTCCCTGGAGATTGCAGAGAGGGAAAAGGAGCTTCTTTCCACGATCCACTATCAGGACGGCTACAGCCTGTATATCGGGATCCCCTTCTGCCCGACTACATGCCTGTATTGTTCTTTTACGTCCTTCCCGATCGTATCCTGGAAAAAGAGAGTCAATGAATATCTGGAAGCAGTGGAAAAGGAAATTACCTTTACGGCAGAGATCTATAAGGACAAGGTACTGGACACAGTTTATATTGGCGGCGGAACACCAACTACACTGTCAGCAGAGGAACTGGAGAGACTTCTTTCTTTCCTGAAGAAAACATTGGATTTTTCACAGGTGAAGGAATTTACTGTGGAGGCCGGAAGAGCCGACAGTATTACGGCAGATAAGCTTGAGGTACTAATAAAATACGGCGTGACCAGGATCTCTGTCAATCCACAGACCATGAAGGAGGAGACCCTGAGACTGATCGGCAGACAGCATACGGTAGAACAGGTAAAGGAAGCCTTTTATCTTGCCAGGGAAAAGGGCTTTACCAATATCAATATGGATCTGATCCTCGGACTTCCGGGAGAGGATGAAGAGGACGTCAGGAGAACTATAGAAGAGGTGAAGAAGCTGAATCCGGATTCCCTGACGGTACATTCCCTTGCCATCAAACGGGCATCACGGCTGAATCAGTGGATTGAGAAAAACGGGATCGAGGCACTTCACAATACAGATGAGACAATGAAGATTGCCGAAAACGGAGCCAGGGAAATGGGGATGGTTCCCTATTATCTCTACCGTCAGAAAAATATGTCTGGCAACTTTGAAAATGTGGGATATGCAAGGGAAGGCAGGTTTGGCATCTATAATATCCTGATCATGGAGGAAGTCCAGACGATCATCGCCCTTGGCGCCGGTACGGTGACAAAACGGGTATATGGAAATGGCAGGATCGAACGGTGCGACAATGTGAAGGACGTAGGGCTGTATATTGAGAAGATTGATGAAATGATTGATCGGAAGAGGAAGCTTTTGACAGAAGAATAAAAGGGTTTTTCTTCCTGAAATAGTACATCAAAAAATACCCAATCATACTGAGTAACCTATGAGATGTATTGAAACAACCTAATAACTGTGCCTTAAAGGACGAATTCATTTTAGAAGATGAGTTCGTCCTTTTCTGTTATAGTCAATTATTTTATTTCAGGAGGAAAAAAACATGAACAGTACAGTGTTAGGAGCAAAGAAACATCAGCAACGTGTTTGTTTCCATGCCGGACTACAAGACCGGGCGGCTGGATGACAACGGGAAGGATGTGTATCAGGATATCGCTTACCCTGTGACAAGGCAGTTTAGGCAGGAATTATATGATGGGATTGTGAAAGAATTCCATGTTGTTATGGGGTACATGAAACAAGCAGACAAGGAAGAAAAAATAAAGCCTGAATAGAAAGCTACAAATGATTAATGGGAAAGATGAAAATGATATGAAGAGACCAAGTAATGATTAAAACTCGATATAAAAATAATGGGAGAGCACTGTAAAACAGTGCTCTGCTTGTTGTATAAGAGAACAATCTTAGCTTTTTCATCCTTTTTCATATTTTTATTATTTTCTTATGGAGCCTGACAGTTATAATATAAGGGGAGGTTTACCATGAAAATCATCAGTCTTGACAGAAAAAGTATAAAAATTAAGTTAGCAACTGCATTTGTGATTACTTCTATAATCCCAATTTTGCTGGTAAATATTATTTATTATTACAATACATCAAAACTTGTGCAGCAGAATGTGGAGAGCATGACAAAAGCAAATCTTGAGCAGACAAAAGTGAGCCTTGATGTGTGGATGGATTCCTATGAAGATATTCTGTTTCAGGTTTATACGGATGACTATATCGTAGAATTGGTTGAGAAAATCAATGGTGGTGAGGATGTCGCTAATAACAGGAAACTGCTCAGAAAAACGCTGAGGGGATTATTTTATACAAAAGATTATGTGAAATCAATTGCAATCATTACTGAAAGCGGAGAACTTGCATTTTATGACCAGTTGACGGCATCAACTACACAGACATCGTGGCTGGATAGTATTGCTTTATCCCAGGCGGAACTATATGAAGAAATCAGTAGTGATAATAAAACGCATCTTTTTTCTACCGGAGAAAAAGTGATTTTTGGAAGTAATTCCTGCTATTTGTTTCATATAGGACATCGTATCATTGATTATAGGGATGTGCAGAAAAAATGTGGGATTGTTATCGTAAGTATTGATGTAAAACTTTTGGAAGAAGTCTGTGGAACGCCTGCAGAAAATGGATTGAATTTTATTGTGGATGGCAGTGGGTATTTGGTATCCTGCTCAAATTCAAACAAAGTTGGAAAAAACGTTGTTGCTAAATGTGCAAGTGAAGAAGAAAAAGCAATTGTTTATCAGCAGATTGCAAGGGAGACGGAACTTTTTGCAGACAGGGAATTGTCCATTTATTCGGTGCATGATGAAAAAACGGGATGGGAAATTATCCGTGCAACAGATCAGGATGAGCTTGTCCAGGGGCTTCATGTCCAGCAAAAGATGCTGGGTTTTATTATATTTCTTTCACTTCTGGCGGTCTTGCTCATTATGGTCAGCCAAGTGACACGAATGACAGGTTCTATAAAAAGAGTAGTGGAAATGATGAGAAAGGCAGGAAAAGGTGACTTAACGGTTCATGTGGCGTACGATGAGAGAAGACCTACGGAGATAGAGATTATTGCAGAAGAATTCAATTCGATGATGGATAAATTAAAGAAGTCGATCGAGAAGCAGAAAAATGCAGAAATTACAGCGTTGGAGGCGCAGATTAATCCGCATTTTCTTTATAATACATTGGATACGATCAATTGGATCGCCATTGACAAGGATGAGTATGAGATCAGTAATATGATTACAACACTTGCCCGGATATTGAGATATGGAATTTCTGACAGCAATGGGATTGTAAAAATAAAGGATGAAATTGATTGGTTAAAGCAGTATATTTTTCTTCAGCAGATCAGATTGAAAAATACTTTTGAATGTTATATAGATGTGGAACCGGAACTTATGAATTTATCAATACATAAACTGCTTTTACAGCCATTTGTTGAGAATGCAATTCTGCATGGGTTTGAAGGAGTAGACAGGGCACACCGCTTACAGATGTGTATGAAGAGAGAGGATGATTTTATAAAAATAGAGATAGCGGATAATGGCTGCGGAATTTCTCCTGAAAAAGTACAGGAGATGAATGAAGGAATATTTAAGAAAACGGATGATAAAAACCATATCGGTATGGAAAATGCGATTACAAGGCTGCATATGTATTACGGGCAAAATGTAAAGGTTGTGATAGAGAGTGAACAGGGAAAGGGAACGGCAGTAAGGATTTGGATTCCAATAGCAGGAGGTGAGAACATCCATGAAGGCAGTGGTAATTGAAGATGAGATATTGATCAGAGAGGGGCTTTGCAAATTGATGAAAAAGATGTTTCCCGAAATTGAAGTTACGGGTACTGCGGGTAACGGACAGGAAGGGCTCCTTTGTATAGAAAGAGATAAGCCGGATATGATTATTACCGATATCAGGATGCCGGTTATGGATGGCTTGGAAATGATCACAAAAATGCAGGAATCAGGAATATTTCCTAAAGTAATTGTTTTGACAGCTTATTCGGAATTTTCCTACGCCCAGCAGGCTGTGAAACTGGGTGTAAGCGATTATATCATTAAACCTGTGGTTGTTCAGGAATTTGTCCGGACGATTCGGAAAATACAGAATCTATATGAGCAGGAACAAAAAAGGACACCGGACACAATGGGAAGCCTGGAAAATATAGTATCGGGTATTTTATATGGAACTTCTATATTGGATGAAGAAATGGAGAGCTTTCTGGATAAAAAATATGGAATTGAGAAAGATATGCCGTTGATAGAGCTGCTCGTCTATATGGGAGAGAGCTTTGAGGCTGAGCGGGAAAGAAAACGGAAGGAAATGTGTCAGATATTAAAGAAGAAAGAAGTAAAGTACTGTTTGGTAGACATGGAGTATGATAAAGTAATTATTGCGCTGGTCTATGGTTATTCGTCCAGGCGGGAGATAGAACGCTGGTATCAGAATCAGATTTTATTTCAGAACATGGGAGAGAGGAAGCAGAAAGTCAGTTATGGAATGCTGGAAGTATCGGGAGCGTGCGAGATCAGGGAAGGATATCAGAAACTTCTTCCATATATGGACTGGAATATTATTTTAGGCGCGGATATTTTAATATCATATCCTCAGATAACAGATGTCCAGACAGAAGTCTGCATTTATCCAGTGGAATTGGAAAATCAGATTAAGGTTGCAATCTGCATGGGAGAAAATGAGAAAGTCAGGGAAATTCTCCAGAGATTCCATAATTATTTTTTAAACGGACATGTTTATTCTCCGAAAGAGATAAAAGAATCTTATGTGCGTTTTCAGTGGTCTGTTTTAAATATTGCAAAAGAAGTTGGCTGCATTGATTATAAAGGCATTGACCAGAAAAAACTTTTGGATTCTATTATGAATGCAAAGACAGAACGTGAATTGGAAAAAACTTTTGAAAGAGTACTCTGCTGCATGAATGTCTCAGATAAGGAAACAGGAGCAGTGAGTCTTGCTGTAAAAAAGGCACAGAGTATGATTCATGAGTTTTATGCGGATGGAATTACATTAAATGAAATTGCAGACAGGTTAAATTTAACACAGGAGTATCTCGGCACGCAATTCCATAAGGAATTAGGGGAAAATTTTAGTACTTATATCCGCAATTACCGCCTGGCAAAGGCAAAAGAGATGTTGATAGGAACACAGCTCAGGCAATATGAAATATCGGAAAAAGTGGGATATGCAGATGCGAAGTATTTTGCCAGGGTATTTAAAGAATGTGTTGGCATGTCGCCTGCCGAGTATAGAAAATCGAATCGATAAATTGGCTGAACAGATCTATGCGGTCAGCTTAGATTATTTATCCTTTTTCATTTTTTTACCGTTTTGGAAAGAAATAAAAAGCAGTATGATGGATTCATCAAGAGGAACACTGACTATGGAAAAGAGTTTCAGTAAGGAGGAAAGTAATGAAAAGGAAAAAAATAACCGCATTATTTGCAGTTTTAGCAATGACTGCAAGTTTGGTCGCAGGATGTGGATCATCAGGAAATACTGGAGATTCCGCGGCATCAGTTGATGAGGGAACAACAGCAGGTGAAGAAGCATCGGTTAATGAAGGAAGTGAAGAGGAGCCTGCTCCGGAAACAGAATCTTCTGGTGATGCAGAGGCAGTAACAATCTGGTATTATTGGGAGACGGAAGGTCATCAGGTTGCATTGGATCAGGTCATCCAGGAGTATAATGCATCACAGGGCAATTATGAAGTTGCGGCTAAGTATGTGCCATTTGCAGATTTTAAGAAACAGTTATCCATTGGCGCATCAGCTGACGAACTGCCGGATATTGCCATTTTGGATTCACCGGATCATGCATCTTATGTGGAAATGGGAATTTTTGAAGATATAACCGGAAAATTTGATGTTGGAAATTATTATGAAGGAACCGTAAACTCCTGTACAGTAGATGGAAAATTATATGGCGTGCCGTTTGGGGTAAATTGTCTGGCTCTGTATTATAATGAGGATATGCTGAGCGAGGCAGGCTGTGAAGTTCCAACTACATGGGATGAATTAATGGCTACAGCAAAGGCACTGACAACTGACAGCGTTACAGGACTTGCTCTTTGCAGTGTACAGAATGAAGAAGGAACATTCAACTTTGTTCCATGGCTTTGGTCAACAGGAGCTACTTCTTATGACATAAATAATGAAAATGGTATCAGAGCTTTATCATTTATTCAGAGTTTGATCAATGAAGGAGTTATGAGTAAAGAATGTATTAACTGGACGCAGGGTGATGTTATGAACCAGTTTATTGCAGGTAATGTGGCAATGATGGAGAATGGGCCATGGCAGATTCCTACTATGCAGTCAGAGGCTCCTGATCTGAACTGGAAAGTAACCCTGATTCCGAAGGATACTGACTATTCTTCTGTACTTGGAGGAGAGAACTATGCAGTGATCAATGGTGGAAACGTAGAAGGTGCCTTAGATTTCCTGACTTATGCGACATCTGAAGAGAAGGTTAAATTCATGATGGATAAATTTGGGTATATCTCTGCGGATAAGACGATTGCAGAGAATCAGTTTGAAGCAGATTCTCCTTATCAGCCATTTGTTGAAGAACTGAATTACGCAATGCCCAGAGGCCCGCTGGCTGAATGGCCGAGTGTATCTGATGCGATTTCACTGGCATTCAATCAGGTGATCACAGGAACGGCAACACCGGAAGATGCGGCAGCGCAGGCACAGGCAACAATTGATGGTATTGTAAAATAAAAATGGGAGATAGCTGCCACGCAGAGGGTTACACATTATATTCTGTGTGGCGGCTATTTTTATACTCTAAAGGAAGGTGCTTTCATGAAGAAAATTAAGAAGATGTTCCGGTATGAAAATGTAGGGATACTGTTTGTTTTTCCGGCTTTTCTGTATATGTTGGTTTTTGTTGGTTATCCAATCATACGCAATATCATTCTGAGTTTTCAGGATGTAGGTGCAGGTAATCTTGTCCGGGGAACAAAGAATTTTATCATGTTTGATAATTACTTAGAGCTTTTTAAAGACAGTGTTTTTAAGACTTCTTTATCCAATACACTGAAATATACGATCCTGTGTCTGATTTTTCAGTTTATGATCGGGTTTCTCCTTGCACTTTTCTTTAACCAGAGATTTACGCTGGCCAAACCGATCAGGGGAATCTTACTTGTGCCATGGATGATACCGGTTACGGTTACAGCATTAATGTTTAAACTTTTGTTTGCAACTGACATTGGCGTTATCAATTTTATTTTGAGAAGCCTTCATTTGATTAATAAAAATATTGAATGGCTGACCACTCCGGGAACGGCAATGTTTGCTTTGATCTGTGCGAATGTGTGGATTGGAATTCCGTTTAATATGATACTGATTTCAACCGGTCTCACAACAATTCCGAAAGAACTGTATGAGAGCGCATCTATTGATGGTGCCAATAAGGTGCAGACGTTCTTTAACATCACGCTCCCGTTATTAAAGCCAACGATTGAATCAGTGCTGATTCTTGGCTTTATTTATACTTTTAAAGTATATGATCTGGTATATGTTATGACAAGCGGAGGCCCGGTTAATTCAACTCATATGTTATCGACTTATTCTTATAAGCTGTCGTTTGAAATGTTTAAGTACAGTAAGGGATCTGCTGTTGCCAATGTCCTGCTGGCAATCCTGCTGGTAGTTGGTATTTTCTATATTAAAGTCACAACAAGCGGGGAGGAAGAATGATGGATGAGGAAAAGAGATTAACAAGAAGAAAGAATATTCTGCTTAGTGTTGTTTCGGTAGTGATCTTATGTATTCTTCTGTTTCCGCTTTATTGGGCGCTTATTACTTCTCTGAAAACAGAACAGGAAATATTCCAGAATCCGCCGACCTTCTATCCGCATGTCCTTAATTCAAAATCTTATGCGGCACAGGTGGAAACCGGTGATTTTAATATGTTCCGTTCCTTTGCGAACAGTTTCCTGATATCGGTCTGGGCTACTGTGATTGCAGTTTTGCTGGCTGTGCCGGCTTCTTATGGAATTGCGAAGTATCACTTCAAGGGAAGAAAAATCATGCTGTTGTCATTTTTGGTCACACAGATGCTTCCGGTATCAGTACTCCTGACACCCATGTTTATTATGTTTAAAAATATGCATGTATATAATACATGGGTTGCGGCTGTACTGGCGGATGCAACAATAGGAATCCCTTTCTCGGTTTTGATATTGAAGAATTATTTTTCATCTATACCGAAGGATTTGGAGGAAGCGGCTTATCTGGATGGATGTAATAAATTTACCGCTTTTATCAGGATATTAATTCCGATTGCAAAACCGGGGGTTATGGTCTGTGCGATTTTTTCCTTCCTTTATGCATGGGGGGATCTTGCATATGGAATGACATTTATTTTAGATCAGGAAAAACGTCCGATTACAGCTGGGATATTTAACTTTATGGGACAATATGGAACGAAATGGAGTTATCTGACGGCTTTTGCAGTAGTGACCATTATTCCGGTGGCATTGATATTCATTTTTATGCAGAAGTATATTGTAAGTGGTATGACAAGTGGGGCAGTCAAAGGATAATATTTGATTGGAGGATGAGATATGCTGGATTTAAAAAAAGAAAAATTGATTTTTCATTATGATACGGAAGAAGTGTGGATAGAACCATGGGGAGAGAATGCGCTTCGGGTTCGTGCCACAAAAGAGCATAAAATGCCGGAAGAAAATTGGGCATTGCATGAGCGGGGAAATGTTGACTGTGAAATTGTATATACAGAGCAGGGAGCCAGGATTATCAATGGTAAAATATACGCTGAAATAACAAAGCTTGGAAAAATCATGATTTATAACTCGGACGGTAAACTGCTTTTAGAAGAATATTGCAGAAACCGGAGAGATATTCTGGATAGAAAATGTAGTGCAATTGAAGTGGAGGCACGAGAGTTTAAGCCAATACTGGGAGGAGATTATCATCTGACTATGAGATTTGAATCCGTGGACAGGGATGAAAGGATTTACGGAATGGGGCAGTATCAGCAGCCTTATCTGAATCTGAAAGGTTTAGACTTAGAATTGGCACATCGTAACTCACAGGCAAGTGTACCTTTTGCCATTTCGTCTTTGGGATATGGATTTTTATGGAATAATCCGGGTGTGGGGCGCGCGGTGTTTGGAAAGAATATCATGAGTTTTGAAGCATATTCTACCAAAGTTTTGGATTATTGGGTAGTGGCGGGAGATACGCCTGCAGAAATTGAAGAGGCATATGCGGCAGTGGCTGGAAAAGTTCCTATGATGCCGGAATATGGGCTGGGTTTCTGGCAGTGTAAACTCCGTTATCAGACACAGGAAGAACTTCTGGAAGTGGCGAGAGAATACAAGAGAAGGAATCTGCCGATTGACCTGATTGTTATTGATTTCTTTCACTGGCCGAAGCAGGGAGAATGGAAATTTGATCCGGTATATTGGCCTGAACCTGATGCCATGGTTCGGGAGCTGCAGGAGATGGGGATTGAATTAATGGTATCTGTCTGGCCGACAGTGGATAAAACCTGTGAGAATTATGAGGAAATGCTGGAAAAAGGATTTTTGATCAGTACGGAGCGAGGATTTCGTGTAGGGCTGGATTTTCAAGGTGCCACGATCCATTTTGACGCGACGAATCCGGGAGCAAGAGAATACGTCTGGGGCAAAGCGAAACAGAATTATTATGAGAAAGGGATCAAAGTATTCTGGCTGGATGAGGCAGAACCTGAATATACGGTATATGATTTTGATAATTACCGCTATCATATGGGTACAAACCTTCAGATTGGAAATATTTATCCGGTTGACTATGCAAGAACTTTTTATGAAGGAATGGAAAGAGAAGGACAGAAGAATATTGTGAACCTTCTTCGGTGCGCATGGGCAGGCAGTCAGAGGTATGGGGCGCTTGTCTGGTCAGGAGATATTGCATCAAGTTTTGAAAGCATGAGGAATCAGCTTGCAGCAGGGCTGAATATGGGAATTGCAGGCATTCCATGGTGGACAACAGATATAGGGGGATTCCATGGTGGAAATCCGGATGACCCGAAGTTCAGAGAACTTTTTGCGCGTTGGTTTGAGTGGGGAACTTTTTGTCCGGTCATGCGTCTTCATGGTGACAGAGAACCAAGACAACCGCAATATGGAACCACAGGAGGAGCAACTTGCTGCTCCGGTGCGGCGAATGAAGTATGGAGTTATGGAGAAGAAGTTTATGGCATCTGTAAAAAATATATGGAATTAAGGGAGCAGATGAGGCCATATACAAGAAGGATCATGGAAGAAGCGCATAGAAAGGGAACTCCGGTTATGCGGACACTTTTCTATATGTGCCCGGATGATTCGGTCTGCTGGGAAACAGAAGACGAATATTTTTACGGACCGGATGTACTGGTGGCTCCGGTTCTTTATGCCGGACAGCGCAGCCGCACTGTTTATCTTCCAAAAGAGGAACGCTGGATTGACTATACAACCGGAAAGGAGTATGAAGGAGGACAAACGATAAAAGTAGATGCACCGTTAAATACTATTCCTGTGTTTATTAAAAAATATGGTGTGATTTATGCAGATCAACATTATCCTACTATGACGCTCGAGGATATTAAGGTACTTCCTGTGGCTAGCATAGCAGATAAGGATTGAGTGAGAAGAAAGCGCAGGCTTCACAGGGCGAGCAGGGGCGTAAGGCGATCAATCGCCAGAAAGCAGAGGCAAGATAACTTCATTTCGGGACGAAAGTTGCACCATGGAGAAATAATTTGATTTTTGAGGGTAGAGTTACCCTTAAAAATCAAAATTCTATGGAAAAATTTTTGTATGCATGGTATAATTTTGACAAAAAAGGGTAACATTACCCTTAAAAATCAATGAAAGAGGTTTTGCACATGGAGATTAAGAGAGATAGATATTTAAAAGCCTTAAAAGTACGCATGCATAACGGGATGATCAAAGTAATAACCGGCATTCGGCGTTGTGGAAAATCTTACATGATATTTCACATTTTCAAGAATTTTTTGCTGGAAAGCGGTGTGGCAGAGGATCACATTATTACCATAGAGCTTGATCAGAGAAAAAACAAGGAATTAAGAAATCCAGATCATATTCTTGACTATATTGATGAGCGGATCAAGGATTCTGAACAGTATTATATCTTGTTAGATGAAGTACAGATGTTGGAGGACTTTGAAGAGGTTCTAAATTCATTGCTGCATATTGGAAATGTAGATGTTTATGTGACGGGAAGCAATTCTAAGTTTTTATCAAAAGATATTATTACAGAGTTCAGAGGTCGTGGTGATGAGATCCATATCTATCCACTTTCCTTTAAGGAGTTTATGGAAGCGTATGACGGAGACCAGTACAAAGGATGGGCAGATTATGTTACCTATGGAGGACTTCCGCTTACCGTTACGATGCAGACAGAGGAACAGAAAATACAGTATTTGAGTACGCTGTTTGATGAGACCTATATTAAAGATATTGTAGAACGCAACCGGATTGACCGCATTCAGGAGTTAAACGATCTGATTAATGTACTTGCATCCTCTATTGGTGCATTGACCAATCCGACAAAAATAGAAGGTACGTTCAGAAGCGTGATCCAGTCCAACATTAGTGTCAATACGATCAGGCAGTATATTGAATACCTGAAGGATGCGTTTGTGATAACGGAAGCTCAGCGCTTCGATGTAAAAGGACGAAAATATATTGGTACTCCTGTGAAATATTATTTTGAAGATGTGGGACTAAGAAATGCAAGATTAGGTTTTAGACAGGTGGAAGAAACACATTTGATGGAGAACATAATCTATAACGAACTTAGAATGCGTGGCTTTAAGGTGGATGTTGGAGTAGTCCAAAAGAGAGAACGAGATGCGGAAGGAGTAACTGCAAAGAAACAGCTTGAAGTTGATTTTGTAGCGACCTTGGGAAGTAAAAAGTATTATATCCAGTCTGCTTATAGCCTGCCTGACGCAGAGAAGATAAAGCAGGAGAAAGCCTCTCTTATTAGCATCAACGATTCCTTTAAAAAGATAATCATTGTTAAAGACGTTATAAACGTAAGACATGATGAAGATGGCGTGGAATATATCAATATATATGACTTCCTTTTACAGGAAAACAGCCTAGAGTTGTAATAAAAAAGAGTGTGTGAAGAAAACTCTGTAAATACGTAGATCTTCTATGATAATGAATGGCG
>ERZ773192.484-NODE-484-length-48989-cov-5.365411_pt1 | contig 48989 bp, 77 predicted proteins | sample MGYA00581010_ERZ773192 | MGnify/ENA primary metagenome ERZ773192 (study PRJEB29015, sample SAMEA2737741) | human gut metagenome | biome: human gut; feature: human-associated habitat; material: faeces | place: China | collected 2012 ...
AAAGATGCCGAAATTATGCCTTTTCAGGCGGGTTCGGGTTACTCTCTTTCGGCTATGAAGAGAATATGAGGAAAATAATATGAACGAAAAAACAATTACTATACCCTGTCGGGCAAAAATCAATCTTTCGCTTGACGTTATTCGCCGCCGCAGTGACGGCTATCACGATGTTGAACTGATTTTTGCCGAAACCGCCCTGTCGGACACGCTCACCGTAACGCTTTATAAAAGCAGCTCCGAGCGCTCCGCCGTCACTCTGTTTTGCGATGACCCGACTCTGCCGACCGACAGCGGTAACATCGCATATCGCGCCGCCCGTGCAATTTTGAACGAAACGAATACGGATTATTGTGCCGAAATAACGCTGAAGAAACAAATTCCTCACGGCGCAGGACTCGGCGGCGGCAGCGCCGATGCGGCAGGGGTCTTAAACGGAATAAACTCTATACTTAAAAATCCCGTTGACCGTAGGCGGCTTTTGGAAATAGGCATGGCGCTCGGCGCAGACGTACCGTTTTGTCTCATCGGCGGATGCGCTTTCGCCGAGGGAATAGGCGAAATACTGACTCCGCTTCCGACGCCCGATTTTTCGTATGTCATCGTCAAGCCCGAACAATCGATTTCGACCGCATATGTGTATCAAAATCTTGATTTGCACAACCGCCCCGAAAATCTTTCTGTCCGCACTGTTGCCGAGGGCATACGCCGCGGCGACAAAAATATGATTATATCCGCATCGGGAAACATAATGGAATCCGTCACCGCAGCAGAAGTCCCTGTCATCAATGATATAAAACGTGCGCTTATCAAAAACGGTGCCGATTTTTCCCTTATGAGCGGCAGCGGCACAGCGGTTTTCGGCGCTTTTTCGGATATGACAACCGCCGAAAAAGCAGCTCGCAATATGCACGATTTCGGACAGGTATATATAGGATAAATCATTTTATTAAAGGATTTGACAACAATGAACTTATTAAAGAAAATTACCGTCAGCGGAGATATATTTTATGAATACGCATATCTCTCGTTTGAATTTTATTTTGAGAACCGAAATATCAGTATGGAAAGTCAATATACTTTCCGTTTGCCGCCCGACTCGTGTATTTCAAATATAATGATTGGCATAAATCGCGATAACGATTCTCAAACCGAAATAATACAGCCGAAAATTGTTGCCGCAACACATCTTTGCGGACTTAAAAACCTGACCGACCTTGCGTGCCTGACGCGCTTGTCGGATGATACTTATTCTATAAAAATTGCAAGTCCCGTCAAGGAATGCCGACTTGTTTTAAACGTATATACTCCGCTCGGACTTTTCAGTGAAAAGCAAGGTCTTGATATTCCTTTGACCATATCCGAATCATCCGTGCCGATTAAAACCAATCTTGATATAACCGTTCACGGTGCGGCAATAACCGAGGTCTTTTCGCCATCGCATAACATTTTGTGCCGTGAAACCGAACGTGGAACTTTAATCGAATTGAATAACATATCTTCAAGTGACGATTTAGAAATAGAAATAAACGCCCGTCAGCGCATCAATTCAGCCATTGCGGCAACCGACGGATTGCGCGGCGAAATACTGTGTCATATCTTTCCCTCAGACAAATTCTTAGCCGAAACAGATGCGGATAAAATAAAACATACGGAAGTCCTTTCGGCATTCGGAAAGGGTATGATAATAAAATATCCCGAGCATATCAATGATTCGTTTGATGTTATCTTTGAACTTCGCGGTCCACGCCCTCAAACGGAATTTCAAATCCGCTGCGGCAACACTTGTGAAACCGTCAGAATAGAAAAATTTCAAATCTATAACCACTTTGCGCCCATTAGGCTTTTGTACGCCGAAAAACTTTGCGCCGAGCTGGCTCAAACGCTTGACAGCTGTCGACCCGATGAGGTTCGTACAATAAAACGCAAAATAGAGAAAATCGGCATAAAATACTCCGTGCTGAATACCGAAACGGCATTTATTGCCGACCTCGGCAACAGCAAATACGGTCTGGTGCGCACGGATTCGGCGAAACCCGAGAACATCTCACGCTTTCGCGACAGCCGTTCGGATGCGCTCGCCGTTATTACAGACCGCGGCTTGCTCAATATGTACGCGCACAGCCTTATTACGCTTATGCACGGTGACGGCGCAATATGCCTGAGCGATGAGTATAACGCAGATGAGCGAAAGCTGCAAACTCTGCTTGCCGTTTTGGCGCTGATTGCCGCAGATATGATTGACCCAAACGGCGAATTTGTCCGCGCCGCAAAAACATATATCGGGGGCGCAAAAATCCGCGGTCTCGGATTCACCCCAAACAGCGGAACGGCAATCGTTATGCTCAAAAGCTTTATTGTGTCAAACCCCGACACAACGGTCGGCTCACCCGAATTCTATTCGGCAATACAACAACTCTGTAACGGAAATGAATAAAACCCGCCGCGCGGCGCGCCGATTCGGCGCACCGCGCAGTTGGTTTTGTGCGATAAAGCATATTAAAATCTACCACCGTTTGTATTCTTACCAATTTCTATCTTCATACGATGTATCCTCAATACCGTCATCATTTAACTTTCTAACCATTTTATCGAGTTTGCCGCGCCACAATTTTTTAAACCATGTTGTGTTGCCAAACCATTTTACGATGGTAGGACTTATTGCGTAGTATGTATGTACAAACGCCCTGCCGTACCATGTTTTGGCAAGTGTATAATCTCGATACCGCCGCAAAGTCCATACTTGCGGACAATCATATGACCCGTAGACACAAGTTGCAACATAACAACCGCCAGCGGAAACTTCTTCTATTTCTTCTATTTCAAAAGTAGGATCTTTTTCATGTATCTGTTTTGATAAAGACAGTGCTTCTTCTCTATTTTTATTTCTTGCTTCTGCTGTCAATCCAGTATTTCCAACGAGATATTTATACTGACTATATAGTATTTTCCAATATATAATCTGATCATCAATCTTTATAATATTTTTAATACTATCAATAAAGGCAAATGCCATCTTTGCAAATATATAATAAGTTTTATCTCTGTTATCTGATCCGATACCGTTTTGTGTGGTTCGTGTATATACAAAAGATGTACCATACATGTCAAACAAATCATTTTGCATTTTAATTATAATCTTCTGGTTTTCTTCTGATTTTTCAATATTATAATTATCATCAATAACAGAAATACTATTACAAAACACATCACATATTTGCTCACGTTTGTATATATCGGCATCTATCATCGACAGTCTTGCTTTGCCATATGAGCTATAAAATATTGCCTCTATATTAGCCGGATCATTTTGCTCAACTAAATTATAATATTTTTCTACTTCTTCCCAATCTTCTTTTTGCTTTGCTCTGCGCGCATTAGCAAGACACTTTTCAACAAACGCAGAATTGTCAACCTTAACAGTACCTTGAACATCAACCGTACCCTCAATCATCATCTTCTTTGCTTCTTCAACAGAATACTTCATTCCGCAATTTTGACATACAAAGGCTCCGTCTTGCTTAATTAAATCTGTTCCTCCGCACATTTCACAAGTTAATTGTTTCATTTAAATACACTCCTTAAATTATTTATTTTTTACTTTTAATATTTCTTCTATTTTGCCTTCAGTTTTATGCCAAGGTCTACCTTTTCCATAATGTTCAATTCCCTTCACTGTACATTTTTACAACAGTATCTTGGCTAATTCCCAAACGTTCTGTCGCTTCTTTTATTCAAATTACGGTCATTAATATTATTACTTCCAATAATTTTCTTTTTCTTTTAAAAATTCGTTATGTTTATCTTCCGCTTTTTTATCGACCACATTCACATAATCGCTTGCCGTATTCGACCCGATTATCCGTATAGCGAAAACCGCAAGAAGCATTATATGCACAACCAATGTCCAAATCGGCGCAAGTGTTATCACACAGGCAATGACCGAAAAAATCACATTCAACACCGCATATACAACGCTTGTGTAAATATAGGATAGACCGGCAACCGCCTTTGAACTTCCCTTGCCATAGGCGCACAGCGTTCCGACAATGCCGCATATCGCTATATCCGCAAAAACATATGATATGACAAACGTTTCATCAACGTTCACAACCGCAAACAATGTTGATATTGCACCTATCGCTATCAATCCGATAAGTATTATTTTAAAATTCTTACTCATTTGTTTCACCGCCTATTCTTTGTCCGCATTCAAGACAGAATTTTGCGCCTTGCGGCACTTCTTTTCCGCAATTCGGGCATATATTCTGAAGTTTAGCACCACACTCTGTGCAAAACTTGCCTTTCGGAGTTTTGTTTCCGCATTTGGGGCATATCATTTCATTTTCGGATAAATTCTCAACTTTTGCTCCGCACTCCAAACAAAATTTTGCGTTCGGCGGCAGGGAATTTCCGCATTTGGAACACACTCTGTCGCTCTTTGGTTTTACCGCGGCGGATATACTCTCATTGACAAGTCCGCCGACCGTGCCGCTCACGCCTGCCATAACTCCGAGTCCGACTCCCAAATTTGTCATATTGCCGCCCTCATTTTTAGCTGCGCCCTCCGCAACATCAAAGCTACGCTCCTGCTGATATGTATATCCCTCAATCTGTCGCTTTGCCGCCTTTCCCTCTGCCTCTAATATCATCTTTTGCTTTTCGGTTTCCTGTCCGATTATATCAAGATTTTGTTGTAATCTCGCCTCGGCTATATCGGCATATTGTCTGAAATGTAAGTCTTTAAACCGCTTGTATGTGCTGTCGCTCTCGGGTTTTACAATCGTTGTGACAAAAAAATGTATAAGCGATACGCCGTACTCGTCAAAATTGGGAACGAGCAGCTTTTGCATATCTGATGAAAGCTCGGTCAGCTTTTCATCTATCTGAAAGATATTGATTTTGTTTTCTCTGATGTAAGTCGAAAGATATGTCTTAAACCTTGTCATCAAAAAGGCTCTGAATTTTTGCACCAACCCCGCCTGTGTCAAACCGTTTTCCGTTCCCACAACCTTAACAAGCAACTTCTTTCCGTCCTTTACTCGCAGGGTCATTTCGCCGCTTGCACCTATTTGAATGGGAAAGTTATAGGTCGGCTCGACATATTCGATTTTACTGTCCGTTCCCCATTTAACCGCCATTTGCTCCGTTTTGTTTATAAAATAAACTTCGCAATGAAACGGTGTATCTTTATCAAAAACCTTATTAAAAAATCTTCTAATAAGCGGAATGTTTTCTGTTTCGAGCGTATATCTGCCCGACTCAAACGTATCTAAAATCTGTCCGTTCATATAAAAAACGGCTTGCTGTGATTCGTGAACGATAAGCTGTGTTTGGGTGTTAAAATCCTCACACGGATGCTTCCATATAAACGTTGAATTATCACCCTCATATTTGATGATTTGTGCAACATTCGGCATTATAAATCCCCCAATATATTTAAATTTATTTCTCGATTGTTTTCTACATTATATCACATACATTTTACTTTGTCAATTAGAATTATCATTTATGATAATGATTTATCATAAATGATAAGATAATATAATATATGAGGTGACTGATTATGAAAAAAACTATGCACACTTTTCCCGAAAGGTTAAAAGATTTACGTGACAGGCTTGGCTATACTCAATCGGATTTGGCAAAGAAACTTTCTATAACGCGAGCAAGTGTAAACGCATGGGAAATGGGAATATCCGCGCCCTCAACCTCTTGGCTCGTTGAATTATCGAATCTTTTTCATGTTACAACCGACTATTTGCTGGGACTTGACGATTGCATTACCATACGCACAAATACCCTGTCTGACCGTGCCGTAACAGCCATACTGAACACTGTTGAGGCATTTTATGAAAACTGTAAAGAACTATAAATTATAAATACAACTCTGTAATTCGAACACATAAAAATTCCCCTGTGCGGCACGCCGCACAGGGGAATTGTTTTTTAATACCTATCTTAACGATGGATATACATTCTTGTCATATTCGATTCTCCGTCACCTTGCACCATACACAGGAACTCCCAACCGTATCGCTCGTAAAAACTTGTGTGGTCGGTAATCAAATACACGGGCGAGATACCTTTTGCGCGCATATCCTCAACCGCCATATTCAGTAAGTTCCCGGCAATACCCTTGCCCCGATGTTCCTGTTCGGTATAGACCGCACAAATGTTCGGCTTAAGCTCTTTTCGATTATGAAAATCATTTTCAATGACTCCCAAACCTCCGACAATTTTATCTCCGTCAAGACAAAGATACCAACCGTATTCCGTTTTTTGATTGAGATACTCATCTATACAATCAAGATACGCTTTTGCGGGAATACTCCATTTGCAATGAAACCATTCCGCCGCGGCATCTTTCAGCTCAGGGCGTTCTCTCAATGTAATATAAGTATATTTTTTCATTTCTCATCAACCTTTAATTTACGGATAATCGAGCTTTGGCTGAATTTTATTCATATTATCCGTGTTGTCGGCTATGAATACTCTAAGCTCGCTGCCGACCGTCATTTTCATATTATATTCCGACATATCGACCGAATATATACCTATACTCGGTGTAACCGAAATACTTTTCCTGTTCATCGAGACAAGTTTTCCCTTATTATAAACCGCGCATATAACGCTCAAATCCGTAACATTGTCCAATACACCGTCAACGGTTCTTACCGTTATTTCGTTGATAATTTCATCTTCGCCGAACATAAGTTCCGACGGACTTTTTCCGTTGATTTTCGCAACTCGCCACTCTTGTGACATCAGGCTGTTTTCAAGCCTTTTTAACAGAACCGCGCCGCCGCTCTCAACGGAAAGTTCTTGAATTTCATACGCCTCGGTATCTGACGGCAAATCCGCCATATCAGCTTTCTCGACAGCACCTATCCGATAATACCCGCCGCCGACAACATCTCGGTATATACCCTTTTTTTCATAGCCGTCGGGAATAGTTGCACTCACCGAGCCGTCGCCGTAATTGAAAAGCATCAGATATTCGCCGAAATCAATCGCATTTATATTATTTTCGCATCCGCTTATCGGAACGGCAAAGCTGTAACGGTCATAATATCCGTACCGCTCATATATGCTCGCCGTTTCTTCGTTATTTATCAGAACAGCGATATTCGCCGCAGCTCCCTCAAACACAATTGCCTTTTTGTCCGCGCTGACAACCGCTGTTTCGCCTGTTTTTGATGCAAGTTCATTCACAATCTGCGTAAGCCGCGCAAGCTTTTCGGCATTATCGCTCTCGTCGCCGACATTTGCCGAATTTTCCTCTTCCGCTTTCAGATTTTGGGCTTTATCTCCAATATCGGTGTTTTTAAGCAGAATTTTTGCATTGTTTTCAAAACCGCTTACAAGATTTGAACCCGAATATATTTCACCGAGTGCAATCTCGCCTTGCTTTGAAAACTGTTTCGGGTCAAAGAACGGATTTTGGGTCAGGTACGCAGCATAAATGCCGCAATCCTCCGCTGTGTCATCATTCTCGATTCGCGACCAAACACAAAGATTTACCGTCTTTTTGTTTTGTGTGAACTCCTGCGGCAGGCCATACGTCAAATACACAAAACCCAAATCATCTTCTTTTATTTCGGGTACGGAAAGTTTCAACGCATCACCCGAATATCCGTATGGAGAAACGTACAGCGAAATGTCCTTTTCTTTCTTTGCCGCAAGTTTAAGCGTAAGATAATTAACCCCGTCTGCAGCGCACGAAAAGTTCAAAAGCATACACGCTCGGTCGCTCAAAACCCGACAAGTATCCATGCGTCCGCCTATGCTCTTTCGATGCGGTTCGCTGAAATTCACACTGTTAAATTTTTGTGCGTTTTCGCTGCGCCTGTTACCTATGTCAATATAATTCCCGAATGAATATTTTGAATAATCGGGTTTAGTCTCCGCCTGAATCGTCAAACGGTACCTTCTTATTGTTGAATACCTGCCCGCCGTTATTCTTGCAAGAGCAACAACCTCTGCATTGCCCTCAAACCACTTGGGACGCATAACCACTCCGTTCGATGAAAGGTATCCGCCGCGGCGAATCGGGTCGCTGTTGAATTCCTGCCAGCTCAGTTTTGCATACGAACCGTTGCTTGCCAAATACGTTCCTTCGAGATTTCCCGTCACATATTCTCGGCTGTTTCCTCCGACAGCATTAAGTGCCGCCTCGGTTGCACACACAATATCCGCGTCATCGCTCACGCTTATAAAAAGCCGCGGTTGGTCAATCGCATTCCCCATTCCAAACACTTTGAATCTTTGGCTTTCATCAGGATGCTCTCTCTTTTTATCAAGCGTAATTTTAAATGTCACACCCGTCGCGCCCATATCATACGCTTCGCAAATCGCCTGTGTTACATCCGCCGAAATTTCGCCGTTTATAACCGCCGCTTTTATCGGGAGCGAAATTTCTTCACCTCTCGGCCGCGTATTATACGTTATATCACTGCCGTTCCATTCATTGTTGTTTATACAACTGATACTGACCTGACCGAAAGGCTCGGTCGGCGCACCGACTTCCTTTCGATAATCCGTTTTCAACAAAAGTCTTGCATTATACAGGCTTCCCTCGATTGACGCACGGTTTATGTTATATTTGAGATACATCTCCGTACCGTCCTCACACAACATACCGCCGGTCTCCCCCGACAATTCCGCCGCGCTTACATCCGCTTTTGATGCCGAAACATACACCGCATCGGTCAAATTTGCTTTTTCTGAGACCACAGCGTCATCGGCTGTTGCCGTTCCCGTTATTATCTCAAGATACGGTCTGAAATACGGGTCGGAATAGCTCACACCCGCCATCTGAATCGGTATACGATTTTTTCCCCATATTCCGAAAGAAATCTTTTTATTCCGAGACTTTAATTTCGTTCGTGTATAATCGGTTACATCTATTTCGCTTATCGTGTTATCACCCTGTTCGGTAATCGGCGAAATCTCAGCGCACTGTTTAAAATTATATATATAATCGTTAAATATCTCGTTTTTATATAAGCTTAACACTTTTTGAGAATCCGAAAAACTGCCGCCTTCAAGCGGCAAAGTGACCGAAGCCCTGTTTGACACCTCTCCCGACCCGCAGACAAAACCGAGCCTGAGCTTTATTTGGCGCACATCTTTTATATCCAAGCTGTTGAGATTTTCGAGGTCAAACCCTAAAATTGCACCGCTGTTTTTGCCAAGTCCCGCGGTTGCATCCGCATCGGCGTAATCGCTCGCCTTCATTTCGGACGGATAAAGACGAATCAAAGACCCTCTTTTTTCAACGGGATTGACCCTTTTAAACATTCCGACGGGAAGGACGGTAATCAGCATAAGGCACGCCAAAAACACAAGAATAATTTTTTGGATAACCGACAACGCTTTATCTCTAAAACGTTTCGGCTTATTCTCGTTCGCATTCACAGTTTTATCGTCTTGATTTTCTGTATTTAAACCGTTTTTGCCGTCCTCGTTCATATGCCGCACCTCCTGTCCGAAAAAAGTTTTTCCTCAATATTTATTAAATATGCAAACAAATATCCATAATATATTATTATACTATATTTCATTTTTAAAATATAGTGGCGTAATAACTAAAATAAACTTTATTTTTTTGAGGTTTTGACTATATTTATCAGACGGGTCTCGTACATTTGTTCAAAGTCGCGCCTTTTTATAAATTTAATGTGCATTAAACTGTTTTAACTTTCAAAATTCACGCATATACTTTATCAAAAGTCAAAAGGGAGTGAATTTAAATGAAACTTTGGGTTATCACACGAAAAAGCTGTATCACAGCCTTGCTGTTGCTGCTTATTGTGATATTAAGCGTGTTTGTAATAAAAAATGCCGCTATTTCATCGGTGTCGGGCAATAAAAAAGACCTGCCGATTTATTGCGTTGACAAGGGCGATGAAAAAGTGGCATCGATTAGTTTCGACGCGGCGTGGGGCAATGGTAGATAAAGGATTAAAGTGATTTAAGGTGTTCGATTATCTGAGAATGTTTGTATCTTAATTCAATTTTTTTATCCTCATAAATAACAATCTTGTCATAAAAAGTCGATAGTATTATTCGATTAATATCGTTGACTTTAGATGTATTTTTAAGTTGGCTGATAAAAGAGTTTTCTGAAGGGCTCGTTTCTTCGTTCGGTTCTTCCCCAAGCTTTGATATAAGCGTATTGGTATCGGATATACGTCCGTCATACTCGTTTCTATACCCAATATACTCTTCTTTATCAATAAGTCCTTCTTTATAATCATCATACAGAGATTTTTTTCGTTCTTTTAATTTATCAAGTTGTATTTGCAATCCGTTCAACTGAGTTTTTTTATCGGATGTTGAAATCCCTTGATTTTTTTGTTCTCTGTCTTCAATCATTTCATTTAATGACTCGACTTTAGACAAAATCAAGTTGATATCTGCGATAATAATGTTTTTCAGAGTATCATGGTTTATGCGATGTCTTGTACATAATTTCGACGAACAATTTTTATATGTTCCGCAGATATACTGGAGCTGATCTTTATACTCAACCTTTGCCATTGCTCTTCCACAGTCGCCGCAGACCAAGTATCCCGCGAACAGAGACACTCTATCTTTCAGCCGTAATGTGCGGCCTCTCCTCTTCAGCAAATCCTGAGTTCTCTCCCATATATCGCGCTGAATAATTGGCTCATGCGTATGCTCCACTATTATCCAATCATTCTTGTCAACTTCTCTTCCGCTATAGTCAAACTTGCTGTGGTTCGCCCTGTGCTGAACCATATCTCCTACGTATATACGATTTCTTAAGACATGATTTATCGTACTGTATGTCCAATAACTTGTTCTATCAAGTTTTTTGCTGTTTCGGTATTTTTGCCCCGACACCTTTTTATACTCGGACGGGCACAAAATGCCTTCGTCATTCAACTTTTTTGCTATTGATATTTTACCCATACCATTGTTAAATAACGCATATATTTTTCTCACAACCTCTGCGGCATATGGGTCTATTACCAGCTTGTATTTATCGTTTGGGTCTTTTGCATACCCGTAAGATGCGAATGCGCCAATAAATTTACCGCTATGTTGTTTGCTGCGCACGGTAGAGATAATTTTATTTGAAATATCTCTTGCGTATTGCTCATTGAAAATATTTTTAACAGGCATTAATATGTCATATTCCGGTCTTTTAAAGCTGTCTACGTTATCGTTCACCGCTATAAATCGGATTTTCATTTTTGGGAATACTCTCTGTATGTAGTTCCCCACATCGATATAATCTCTTCCGAATCTTGATAAGTCTTTAACGATTATACAATTTATTTTACCCTCATACGCATCAGCCATCATACGTTGGAATGCGGGACGATTAAAATTCGTACCCGTATAATTGTCATCGTTGTAAAAATCAAAAACCTCTATATCGTCTGTTTTTTCTAAGAAATTGAGAATTAATTCTCTCTGGTTTGCAAGTGTTTCACTTTCTGTTCTGTCTCCGTCCTCACGAGATGCTCTCGCGTAGACACCTGCATAAAACATCTTGCATCCTCCTTTCGCTAATATTATAACACTGCGAGGGGGTTGTGTCAACCCCCTCGCCAACCTTAATCATTGAGCTTATCACTTAACATTAATAGTTCGTCAATCATTCTTTCTATATTATTCATAATATTTTCATCGCCGTATGTACGTATTATTTGATACCCTAAAATATTATCATTTTCTATAAAAACCACCTCTCTCTTTAATAAAAAATATTCAGTTACTGAAGCTTTTATGCCTTATCTGTCGAACCAAACCCGCCATTACGTGATGTTGTTACGTTGTCGTCATATGTGATACCGTAAGGGGTAAATACCCCTTGCATAAAAGCCTTACCCTTTACTATGGTTAGGAACGCATAATTAGTCGGCACCGTCATCTCCATTTTCGCAAATATATGACCGCCGTTGTCACTGTAATAGTAATCGCTGTCTATTATGCCGACAGTATTATTAAGACGAAGCTTATACTTAAATCCGAGTCCACTGCGTGGGTAACAATTCAACACCCACCCTTCATCTATTTCAACCCTGATTCCTGTCGGGACAAGGACTGAATAATTGTTTTCAAAATGCAAGTCATACGGAGCGTAAAAATCATACCCGGCAGAACCCGCTGTTGCTCTTTGCGGCAGCCTTATATCATCATATATTTCTCTCACATAATCTTTGTCAACCTCTCCGGAGTTGTATTTGGCATATGCTTCAAGAAAATCGTTAAATTCAACCTTTGAAAATTTCGCTATTCGTTGTTTCATTATTTATCAGCAACCTTTCGTTTATTTCTTATTTCGTCCAAATAGACGGTTAAAAGTTCCACTTCTTCCTCTGTCAAATCTTTCATTAACATAAATTGATTATTTCTTGCATATCCGCACTGCGCTAAGAATGCATTAAACTGATAGCCGATAACATCTATCTCGGATTCAATATCCGAAATAATCTCGACATTTGTGTTTGCCGAATAATTATTACCACAAACGTCCGTGAATGAGAATCCTATGCTTATCTTTGGGCATCTCTTATCATTTATCTCGGTTTTAGGAAGGACAACATATGTTTGTTCTTTTGGGTCATTTGTCATTTTCTATCTCCTTTAAATTACATGAATATATAATTGCCTTTATCAAGTCTATCTGTCTGACTGAAAATACACCATTAAGCTTAGTTAATAATTCATTAACGTCTATGTATTTCTTAACGTCTTCCATTTTTACACTCCCGGCTCTCCGTTGCTGACTTTATTGGCGTTGCAAGTTATAGTGTAAGGGCGAAAACCTTGTTCCGGAATGGTTACATTAAGTCTACTCATGGCATCGTCTGCTTTAGCCTTTAAAACTGTTCCGTTGCTGATATAATAAACACAATCAACCGTAATATCAAGGTTTTTATTTTTGTCACTGTGTTTCATCTTATTGATATTTTCCCTAACCTCGCTCATATTATCTTTAAATCTGCATACTGCATAATGGCTACAATCTATGCATTCTATGCTATGGTTGTTCATTAATACATCTCTCCTTTACTTTTATATCACATCATTCTCTATCAAAACAGCTCTGTTTTATTGTGGACTCCGACAACATTGCCGTATTGCCAGAGTCCCTAAAATCCAATCAAGTAAATGATTGATAATATTTTAACCTATATTGTGATACATTTTAATCGTTGACTATATACACGGGAACGCTGTTTAAAACACCTCTGGCATATGCCTCGGAATGCGATGACACACACATATCTATTCTGTTGCCTTTGATTGCACCGCCTGTATCTTCCGCTATGTACGTCTTTCCGTTTATCTCGACTTTACTCCCCAGAGGAATGACTCTCGGGTCTACCGCAATCGTTCTGTTCGGTGTCATAGTTGTTCCCAATGCCGTCTTGCTTCCCCAACTGCCGTTACAAGTATAACAGGGGCAGTAGTGAGTGATTTTAAAATTGCCGACATATTTTTTCTTTGGTTGGTTTTCAATCTCTTTGATTTTTTGTTCTATTTCGTCATTTTCATTTGACTTTTTCAACTGATAATCATTGCACTCGTGCCATTTAAGGCTTAGATGTGTGTCCAGTTCGTTATTTATGTAGTCGTTTGCTCTTAACAGTTCAGCCAAAGAATGCAATTGACTTTTCATATCTTCAAGCTGTAACATTTGAGTTTCATTTTCCGCAATCCGTTGTTTTAACTCCTCAACTGACTCAGCATACGCCCTACAAGCGGAGCAACAAACGATTGCTAATATTCCGATTATAATTCCTACAATTCTAATTTTTCTTTTGTTAAACATTTAACCTCTCCTATCTTAAATAAATATCTTCAATATAATCAAGCATTTCGTGTATGTCAGTAAAAATTCTTTCACACATACACTTTTGCCACGGGTGCAACACCTTGGGATGCAGCGATTTTTCATCTTCGTTGAACCCTATAATAGGGATACCTCTGTCGAAAGCTATTGCAATCTCAGCCATACTCCCCAAGGAGTACACATCATTAAAATTTATAATAACCAAGTCCGAATGTTTTAGCTTATATAAATCAAGATTCATAACTTCGCGTTCTGATTTATGTTGCGGCTCATCATAAAAATTAAAGTAATCGTTTGGGTTGCAAACTCTTACCCTGTACTCGCTCTCACAACACTCCAACGCCTGCTTACAATATTTTCGCCACGCGTTACTCTTATCGAAATCTGCCTTGCCGAATTTTTGCATCCCGCCTGACAGATATATGTTATATGTATTGTTCATCAACTCACCTCTTTTGTGTTGCGTTAATCAAACACGGCATTTTCTTTTTTTTGCCTCCGTATAAAACTTACATTTTATATTATTATTCATGTTCTTATAATGGGAATGCGCATTTTACGAGACTCAACCATTCTCCTTTCAAATTTAGACGTTTGTAACCGTCTGTTTAAATATTCTCTATCTTTTAACAATCACTGCACACAAATGTGTAAGGTTTAATTCCCGAATACGGATAGATGCCATCAATTATTATCCTCTGTGCAAAAAGTTTTGCCATTTTCTCTAACTGCTCCAACGTTCCGTTGTTTTCAATTATGTAGTCATACTCATAGTTTTCTACATCACGGTCGGCGTGATTACTGTCTATCTTATTTGCGCTTGGATTCCTCACGAGTATTGTTTTTGCTCCAAATTCTTTGACAGCACGGGCAATTTCATCGGGTTCTCTTATGTCTATAAACATAACATCCGCATCCACCAACCCATTTTTAAAATCCGCAATAGCCGCCGATACGTCCTTAAACGGAATATCTCCATACTCTGTAAGCATATCTTTCATATCACTCATTAACAGACGGGTTTCTTCGGTTTTATGAGTTCTTGATATACCCGCAACTTCAAGCATATCTTTTACTAAGTCTATCGCCGAATATTTATAGACGGGAACGTACTTTCCTACCGCCGTTACAAAGCTATCTTTTTCCGCAGTTCCCGAGCCATTCGTGATAAATATTGTCTTCAATTTAATTCCTCCCGTATAATTAATCAACTTGTTCGTATTCTTTTAGTATGTTTTCCTCTGATGTACAGCTCTCAATATAATCATCCCAATCCTCAAATTCCGAATCTTCTATATATTGTCCATAGCACTCGCCATACCACTCCCAATTGTCAACGCCGCCACACTCTAACGCGGATAATTCTTCTTTGGCTTCTATTAACTCAGCCAGTTCATCAACTGAAATTTTTACATATTTTTTCTTATTCGTCGCAACGTGTCTTTCATTTGTTAAACCAACATCAACTCTGTTCTGTCCGTTATTTGAGCAGATACCTTGGTCGGCATCGTCAAATAAATTATCTAATAAATTATACTTATTCATCGCATATCTCTCCTTCTGTTGTTTCTATATCTACTGAAAATATAAACGCCTTCCGTCCTCGTCCAAATCGCAAGTTCTAAACATCGGGCAATTCTCCATATCACATTTACCCCAATCTAATCTTTTTCTTACATTACCACCACATTCGCAAGTGTATTTAGGTTCGCTGAATTTATCATTGTTCACATATATAGGTTGATTGTTTTGGATATATTCTTCTCTTGTCATTGATTTCTCCTTTAATAGAATATTTCCCCAGACAAAGATATAAAAGAAGGTTTCCTTGAAGTCATATGTTTATCTTCTATATGAATATTATCTTCTTTTTTGTTTTCAGGATGAATAAACAAAGCTTCGTATTTGGGTTCTAACTCTAATCCATCCATAAATTGTTTCCTTTTTACAACTTTTAAAGCATATCCTCTCTCAAGGAAAAGAGCAATTATTTTAAATACATTACTACAGTTAGTTTCTGTAAAAAGAATGTTAAATTTATGTTTGTCTGCGTAATTTATATCTTCCTCGTCTGTAAAAGAGCTATTATATAATAATGTTGTATAACTGTCTTTTACAAACTTATAATTATAAGTGTTCATTTAGTTTCCTTTCTATTTTTAAATGGATATGGTTTCATAATTGGTTTTCCTTTTATTGTCCAAAGCTTTTTAAAGAAAACTTTTTGGTAATTTAATAATTTTATTCCAAATTCTTTTTCAACAAAGTCAATAGCTTCTTCTGCTGTAAGTGTGGCTTGTATCCTATTATAATGTTTATCAAAAAAAAACACTTGCATTATTTTTGTTCCTCTCCCGTAATTAATTCCGAATACGGCAAACTCTCAATCCACTTACAGAATTCACGCCACTCATCGAGCTTGTGGCTCCGACGTGACTTGTAAATATTTGCAAGAACCTCGTAATTCAGCATAACTGTCCGTCTCTGGTTATACGAGCTCGGTAAGAGCTGGATCATCTGCCACCAGTATTTCGTGTTTTTGGTTTCGATATAGAGATTTCGGAACTCATTCAGAGCCCCGATAACGCACTCTAACACGGCAGTTGAAACACAACCGTTATATGTTACCGCGTTTTCTATCAGATGCTCATGACTGAAATCCTCAATCGTAAACTCCTTATCTGCAATCTTGTGCATGGTTGAGCAAGAGTTTGCAACAGTACCGACCTTATATGTATCGAATTCTTTCCCATTAATGGACTATCTTTTACTATTGTTTTTGTGTGCGCTAAAATATAAAAGAGAAAAGAGAAAAGATTTAGCATATTTTCAGCTATGTCTTCAAACATTGCTCCTTTCATTATAGGAGTTGTAATTTCTGCGAACACACGATTATACAAACAATAGGACACCATTTCGGTTTTCATGGGCTTCGTTTCCTAAAACCCAGCTACGTATCAATAGTAGCCCTACTCCCCCGCCCAGAAGGCATAGGGGATAGCCTCTACAGGTTCATTTCAAACACACATTTTAAATGTAAAACTTTAATCTATGTTTACTAAACTATAGCCTTCAATCTCAGCTTTAATTTCAAGCTGGTACAAATATTGCCCCATAGCACTTGCTTGTGATTTCCACTGTTCCATAGGACAATTCGGTTCAAAGTCAAGCTTACCAGCCGCTCTCTTTATAATCATTGCATGGAGTTTATTATACTTATCTTTAACAAAATAATATTCTCCAATCGCTCTACTCCTGTAATCATCCGATTTTAGTAATTCAATAATCTTATCAAATGTCATAATAATTGCCTCCTTAAAATAATAAATTCTTAGTTTATAAATTATATATGTGTGTTTGAAATGTTTCCCACGGGATTCCAATGGGTGGTTCCCCGTTAGCCACGCAGAAATATAAGAGAATAGGACACCATGTTTCAGATATCTTAAATCTTTTAAAACACCATATCCATAATTTCATCTTTAAAGTTTTCCATAAATATCACTCCTTTCATTAAAGGAGCTGTTGGATTTGCGTGACCCCTATCGATAAATAGGAAAAATGTTTCATTGGCAGAAAGAACCTACCAGTACAGCGGAGCCGTAATATCCATATACACGGTAATCATTCGCATAAACTTACGATGGTCTGTACCCGCTTTACAAAGTTTTTTAGCAAGATTTAAATCGTTTTCACCCAAAACATTTGACGTTATATCACTATCACTTTTATGCCAGCTGTTCATCGCATTTCGTGCTGAATAAATTGCTCTTGCTATATTCTGCACACTCACATTACTTATTTGTATCATACTAAATTCCTCCAACTCTTATTTGATACTATATCACGAATAGTTGTTCTATCAACTTCAAACTTCTTGGCTAAAGCAACCGCACCAAACTCTTTATCACGCTTTATATAAACTTGCCTGATGTATTTAACATTCTTTTCTGTAAGTTTGTGTGCATGATGTTCTTCACCACATCTTTTATGTTCCAAACCATTATCATAAGCGTGTTTTGTATTTTCTGAGTATGTACACCATTCAAGATTATCAATTGCATTGTTCAACTTATTTCCGTCTTTGTGATTTACACACGGCAGACTATTTGGATTAGGAATAAAAGCTTCGGTAATAATCCTATGAACTCGCTCCATTTTTCCATTTAAAACAACCTCTTTGTACCCACCTCTATCAACACATCCAATCATCGATTCGCCGTATAAGTTACATATTTGACCTGTTAAAAATGCAACATATTTTTGTTTTACGACAACCCCAGATAAAGGGTTCAAGCCAAGGTTTAAAACGGCATTTTTAAATCTTGCAATCCTATATTCAAAAACCGCTTGTTTAGCAAGTTCTTCTGTTCCATACGTTCCAAGACTTATGTTTTTTGAATGCTCACTAACAAAACATTCAAATTTTCCGCTTTTAGTCTTTCGATAACCTTTGGCTGGCATTCCTCTGATAGCCGCCTCCCAGCCCATTACTTCAACATTCTCAATCTTTTTCATCTTACCCCCCTATCTTAACATAAATTTTTTAATATCATCTTTTATATCATTAGGGATATTCCCATAAAATTCCGCAAAAATCGGTTTGCTTAAATCTAAGCTGTATATACCCATTAGTGACTTGGCATCTACGGCATAATGCCCCGATCTTAAAACAACATCACCACAACACCTTCCTGCCAACTTTGCAAAAGATGAAATGTCTTTAGGTGTGCTTAACGTTACCTTAACCTTAATCGTTTCAAGATTTGGTTCTTCTTCCACGCAACGTTCGCAATGCGTTCCGTCATACCCGAGTTCTCTGCCACACATAATACATCTTCCACTCATTTAACTATCCAACCTTTCTATATTTAATATTTCTGCCTGCTCTGCCGTGCTTAAATCGAGAAATACATCTCTCATATATTTTCCGGCACATTCCTCACAATAATGTTCTCCGTCAATCTCGTATGCGTGTGCGCTTTCCTCTTTACAATTATCACAGTAATATACAGGAACTTTCACGTAAGGACAACTCTCCCCTATGCACGGGTAGCCGTCTGTTGCACAGCCACAACACTGGTTTTCATATTTAATCATTCGCTTCCCTCGTTGTAACCAATCATATTCCCCTTCTCATCGACATAATATCTCTTTGTCTTTCTCATAAATCCTCCTAAAAATCTACCGCTTATAACTATCGCCTAAACTTATAAGTTGCATCAACTCTGTACCGTTATCGTACTTGAATACATTAAATGTTGCCGTCACAGCCTCACCTATCTTATTGTTATATTCGTTATATGTAGCACGGTCATCAATATCATATCGCTTCCCCTCGTACTCAACTATAATTCTATGTCTTGACGGGAGTGTGGGTTTTACACGCATACTTCTGTGATACGAACCTACAATAACAACTTTTACTTCTTTTTCCTCTGTGCTTACCAACTCCGCACATCCTGTAACGGATAATGCTAAACACAATATCATCAAAATACTTATAATCCTTTTCATATATTACCGCCTTTCATTATATATTTAAAATGGCTGTTTCCTATTTCGAAAACTACTTTCGACTCCTCAGATAGTGAGGGCGGTTCGTTATCTTATGCTTACGGGACATTTAACTGTTCTGCGTAAACAGCACCATATTTATTTTATTCTTCCATCCCATTTAAGGCTCGTTGTAAATTTTCTATAATTTTTTCTACATCATCTCTCTCATATACAACAACCCAATCATGCTCAGTGTAATCATTTGAATCTGTATCGTATATCATATCCCAAAAAACTTCATCCACCTCAACGCGGGTTCCCGTACATGGAATGCAATTCAACATATGAAGCACACCGTTAAAATGCCCGGATTCTACAGGACAGTATTTATCATCGTGCCCACACATAATGTTTAACCCATTGATTGTCATATCCCCGTTTTCTCCATTAGGTCTAAAATATTCATCGCTAATATCACTAAATACAGTCCCGTTTGGCATAAACCCAAGCTGTTTCCCATTAATAATCTTCATTATCATTCAACTCATTCTTTGGTATATATTTTATAATGGGCTTAACGCCGGAATCCGGGGTCAAGCATTCATCATTATCTCCCTTGCTATATAATATTTTCTTGCTATTAATCATTTCACCGTTTCTCACTTCTGATACGTTTTCTTCTTAGACCAGACATAGTCTATAAAGACATCAAAGTTTAACATAACTTGTTCTCGAATGTCTATCTTTCGTGCGACTTCAAGACGAGGATGAACTCCGTATAAGTGCTCTCCGCTCGTTGCTTCGTCGTAAAGACGGTCTAATTCTTCTTTGCATATGTACGCCGGCCACGATGTTATAATAACTTCCCACTCACATTTAAAACCGAAATAATAAAACAAATGCCTTTTGATTCTTTCCTTAAAATCTTCCTTGTCCTTACATTTCTTTAAACTTTCTTTAACATCCTCGAAAAATCTTCCGTGGTCGAAAATATTATATACTTTAATCTCATTACTGTTGAGTTCGTGTTCATACACATTCCAACATAAATTTAATTTATCCATTTTATTGTTGTACCTCCTTTGTATCCCTTTTCAAATTCATACCATGCATACGACACGGCACTCCCGCCAATCTTACGAGCATTCTCAAAATCGCCATTTTTAGCACATAATATTCTCGACGATGATACGTACACCGTTTTCAAACACCCGCTGTCGAATAATTCACGGCGTTTCTTCCCCTCGAGGAATTGTATCTTTAAGAACATAAACACTCGTCTGCCGCTTGGTATCAGTTCAAGTGCGTGTTGTATGAACTCTTGTGCACAGTTGTAGGGTGGATTTGTTATAATATCACCGTCAAACATTTCGGTACAAGCAAGAAAATCTATACCGCCAGTTCCGTACCCTCTGTCAACAAGGTCTGTTGATAAAACACTATAACCGTAATGTTTTAATCGTTTAGATAAACATCCACTTCCGGCGGCACACTCCCATACTTCCTCAGACAGTTTAACGTTGCCATCCTTGAGCAACGCATCTATTGCCATAGGGTCTGTGGCATAATAATCATCTCTTGGGCGCTCTTTGTCTGTGTGATTACTCGCACCAAGTGTTTTAAATACACTGTTTTTATTTCCTGTCCAGTCCTTATGCTTCATATGTCTATCGCTCCAACTCCTTTAAAAACTGTTCCGCAATTCCCTCTTTTATATCTCGAATTATCTCCGCTATAATATCATCAAAAGGGATGTCTTTGCCCTTATGTTTTAAATCGCGCATGACCTCCTTATAACTGATAGGAAAGTCTATTCCTTTATAATGTATTTCAATTCCGTACAGGCGTGATTCATTGAAAGAATAGGTACTTTTTCTTTCAAGTGTCACCCTACACTCATTCGAGAGTCGTTGCTGTAACTCGGCATAAATGATATAAAAATATTGTTCGTCCGTTACTTCAAACATATTAATCACCTCTTTAAAATAAATGTTTTATTTAATACTCACATTAATAGGGCTATCTATAGTCAAAGAAAAAGAAGGTGAATCTTCAGTAATAAGTTTAACATTTTTTGCAAATTCCATAATTGGATATTTCCTCTGTGCATTTATTACAATTGTAGAACGAATTCCTTCTGGAAGCACAGGAGTATATTCTATGATTCGAGAACGTATTTCTTCATCTTTTGTCTCTGTTTCAGCTTCTATTGTGATTTTATTAATTTTTGTAATAAATTCGTTTTTGTTCTGCATATTTATCTGCAAGCTTTGGTACCGCAATAGTAAGCCACTTGATGGAGTCAGGGGCATCTTTAACCGCCTCCTTCCTTTTAAATGAACAAAGGCGGACTAAAAACACCTGCCCTCTAAGATTCTTATCAAAGTAACACTTTTTATAGGTAACACCTAAAAATCTTGTTGCTCGCCGACCCATATATTCATCAAGAACTCTCTGCCAATATTTATCGAGGTGTTCTTCCGCTATAATCTTTGACCTATATTTACGTTCGCTTTTAGGTAGTTGGTTTTTCATTTATTATTTAACCTCCCGCACTCCGCAACGGCCTCTTCTTTTGATAGAAATACTCTTTTGTTTATAGAGTTTTCAACAAAGGTTCCATTATAATAATTCTCGTTACCCCAACGTCCGGATACAGAAAATGTTTCCCTTTGTTGAATTGTTTTTCTATTCACCCTGCATCGAATAATCTCATATGGAGCTGACGGGGAATATCGCGTAACAACATACACAACTTGCCCTACGTCTATAACATTTTGCTTCCCAATTTCTCGTTTGAGCATATCATATGCCTGACGCAGATATTTTTTATCATAACTTTTTATTGAGACTACCGCAGGGATCTCGTTCATATTATACTCAATAAGAATATATTCTTTTTCTTCGCATTCAAACTTACTTGGCGGGACTTGGCATATACACCATTCTCCCCAGTGGCATTTATCTTCTATTATGTCATTCTTTATTTTGTTTCCTTGCACACAACCACCCTTTCATACCTATTAAGATACCAATATCCTTTTCTATTTTTGTACATATCCCTATCCTTGTCTTTAATCTCTATAACATCATTTTCGTGAACAGGATTGGCATTAAAAACATTCATCATAACATTTACAGAGCCATTTTTACCCGTGCCGACAGATTTTGTCATAAGCATATACGCAAACTGTTCTCCTGTAGCCCTGTTTTTAAGAGGAATAATCTTATTTACAAAAAGTTTTTGCCTATCCTCAGGTCTGTTTGTTGTCAAATCAATATAACCCAAAATCTCTTTTTGATTTGCACATTTAATCTTAAAATCCAAATCTTTAATATGCAGAGACTTAATGTAGTTCTCGCATTCAATTAACAAGCCGTGCATATCCGTAATTGTGTATGCCTTAGCAACTGTGCCGTCTTTCTTTTTATTTGTTGAATGTCTTGATATAATATTCTCTAAGGATTCGGACTTGATTTTATCCTTTTTAACTGACATTGCGATTCCGTTATTAAAAAACTCAAACATCTCATTAATTCTAAGCAATTCGGCACAATTTCCAAACTGCATAAAATAATCTATTTTAATAAGTAGGTCTAATTGCCGTATATTGACAGATGTTTTGACATCGATGTCTAAGAGTAAATCCATAAAGTAAGTGTAATTGTTATCTTTAAGCGAATACAATTCGTTAGAGATTGTACCATTCATATACTTAACAGATTCAATTCCTTTTGAAATAATATTACTTTTCTTATCATAGACATACACATCTTTGGAAAGACCAAACCTTGGCGGTGAAATTTTTATGCCGTATTCATTAGCCAATGTAGTGCCATCCACAACATCACTTTCGTTTGCGGCACAATTTAAGTACGTAGCTATAAATTCTCCTGTATGATAATGTCTAAGCCATGCACAGATGTACCCTATAAGACAATAGGCAATCGAATGATTATAGCCAAACATATACGAACTCGCATCTTCAATTATCTGTATGAACTCTTTCGCTTCTATCTCGGCTATATCTCTCGGTTTGTCAGATTTAGAGCAATACCCATCCAGTATGGACGGAAGTGCTGCTTGTAGTCGCTCGTTATCTTTGCGTGCGATGGCTCGCCTTACATTGTCCGCATCGCTACCCGACAAGCCACATACTTGCTGAAGAAACTTAATTATATCCTCTTGATAAACTAAATATCCGAAATTGTCTTCAAGTAGGTCATCTATAATAGGGGATGGATTCTTATGTGCTTTCTTTTGTATGAGGTCGTTTCTGTACGAAGCACCCGATGGTCGGATACAAGCCGTGACTAAACTCATATCAAAAATATTTTGTGGCTTAAACTGTCTGAGCAACGAATGAGCAAACTCACCTTCCATTTGGAATATACCGATAGGACTCTGTATCATATCGTTCCATACTGCCGTATTCTCCCAATTTACCTCGTGAGATTTCGGATATGCTATCCCGGACATTCTGCAACTATCCCTTATTATCTGAAGTGTTTTTAATATAAGAAAATCATACTTAACCAGCCCACACTCGTGAATCTCATCCATATCAATCATTAGTGTTTTATAGCCATCCTTATCAAAAACACCGTAACTGTCGTCAAGTTCAATTGGGCTGATAACAATTCCTGCCGGGTGGACGGATTGGTAGATTCTTGTTTCTACCAATCCGTCATAATAATAAAAAATGGCGGGATACTTTTCTTTTGTTTTTTCGGGGTTTGCGGAAAATTTACTTTTAACCTTTGCAATAAAATCATAATTAAACGGATTATCCTTTGATTTATCATCGATTCTCCGTTCGTGTTCTTCGTTCCATTGGTACATTAACGCTCGCCCAATCTCATCTATAACACTTTTCTCGGCAAGCGTACCGTAGGACGGAACTCTCGCTGTCTTTTTTACGCCAAACCGATTAATGATATATTCAAAGATTTTTGGTCTGTCCTCGGCAATTACGTCAACATCTATGTCACCGACCTCTTTTCTGTCTTCGTTGGCAAATCTCGAAAATACTGTATGCCACGTTTCGGGGTTAAGGTCTATAATATCAGTCACATATGCAACCCTTGACCCGCCCACAGAACCTCTCGCAGGGCCGACGATTATGTCATTCTCCTTACACCACGAGATGAGTTCGCTCATGGATAGCATAAAGCCGTCCATCTCAATCTTTTTAAACACTCGCTGTTCTTCTTCTATTGCAGATTTAAAGCCGTCAACTTGTTCCTTTGGTATAATGCCTCTGTCGATTTTATCCTTAAATTTATCATCGATTGTCTTTTTAAACATTCGATTATCTTCTTCCCTGCTTCCATATAAAATAGGATATTTTAAAGATGTATCAATTTCAAAGTCTTCAACGCTATCTGCCATAACGTTTGTATTCTCAATAGCCTGCAAATACAAATTCTCGGGAATACAACCTTGCTGTTTAAACGTCTCAACCAATTCGTTATATGTTTTATAGGTTAAATCAAAGGCGTCCTCATCTCCGTAAGACCTGCGCTCTGCTTTTAATAAGATTTTCCTACATTCGGCTTTATACGGAGATAAACTATGCGTATCAGTTCCCGCTATAAGAGGCTTTTCATATTTTCCGGCTAACGTTGCAAGGTGAATATTGTATGCCTTTTGGTCGGGGTGATTATGCGGTTGGATTTCCAAATAATCGTAATGTTTCACCAATCTTTCGTATGCAGGGTGAGATATTGGCAGCTTATTAAGCGGAGAAGCCAAACAAGCACTTATCTTTATCACGTTAGAAGACAATTTAAAAAATTCATCAAATGTCATTCTGTTTGTATAATAAAAATGGTCTTCTTGGCAGGATGTTGATACTGCTTTAAGCAATTCCTTTACGCCATTATAATTTTTGGCTATAAGCACGGTATGATAGTTATCTCTTATCTTTTCATTAAGGCTCTCGGTTAGATAAATCTCCACTCCCATTAAAAATTTAATCCCAACCTTATCACAATACATCTTTTTCGATGCCCAACCAAGGGGTTTCGAGTGTTCTGTCGATGCGATAGCTGTTTGACCTAACTCTCTGGCATAATCAACATAATCCTCCCACTTGGTACAACTGTCAAGCAAAGAATAGTCACTATGCAGATGATAGCATACGAAGTTGTTATCCATATTTATTCACCTCTTACCTCTCCAAATATTTCTCCTGTATCATCTCTCAAACACTCCGGTACAGACAAAGGCTCTTTATACTCAGTACCGTCCCATTTGTATTGATGGTCGTATTCCTCATATGTAGTAAAGAATCTCCGTGAGGGCGGGTCATAATGTATCCCCGTTTCAAAGTTCGCTTTGCCCGTCAATCTGTCTTTTATTATATTTAAAACAACAGAATACTTGGCATACTCTGTCGGCTTGTCCGTAGTTAGTGAGTCTTTCTCTTTTTTTGTAATTCGACGCAAACCTATGGCTCTATGAGCCAGATTTATAATGCTACTGCTACCCGCAATATTGTATATTCCGATATTTTCTCTGTAATCTTGAGTTTTGTTAGGATGACACACAAGAAATGTGATGACTTTATATTTTACACTAAACTGTATAAGCCAGTTTACAAACTCTTTTTCTTTATCATTTCTGTTAGTTTCATTAGCTTTAAGGTCAATCATCATCAAGTTGTCTAAAATCAAGCAACGGCAATTGTGCCGCCTTACGGATGCCTCCATGCTCTCTTTTATACTTTCTGCATCGTTAGCCCAATCATCACGATATATCTTTAAACGTCCTCGATAATGCTCGTCTATGAGTTGTCTTGCGAGCGGTTTTACTTTGTAGTATTTGCCTCCGCTGTCGGCTGTGTATTCATTAAGATTTCTGCACCCAGCCATTAAATGGGTTATCCAGTTTTTTGTCATCCAAGTCGGCAGCTCTTTGCTGAACAGCCAACAATCGCAATCTTGGTCTAAGGCTTGCGCTATCAAATTCCCCAACAAACTTGTTTTGCCCGCTCCGGGCGTACCTGATATGATATTAAAACTTCCGTAAAAAAACCGTATAAGTTCTTTATCAACTTCTTTCAGCCCAATGTTAATTCCGTCTATATCAGCCATATCAACCTCTTTAATATCGGAGAAATCTTCTACGGACGGTACGGGACTGTCCTGTGCGTGCGTAATAATCTTTAACAATGCCTGTTTGCCACAACGAACAAGAAATTCGTTTAAGTCCTTTATATGTAGTTTCTTGCCGTTTATCTCCACCACGCTTGGCAAATCAACAATCTTACAACGCCACGACCCTATTCTTGGAACAATATTTTTTACATACTTCTCTCCGCTTTCGTCATTATCATAAGCAATGATAATTTCTTCAAACTGTTCAAGCCAATCCCAATTTTCATCAAGCCAGTGCGTATTTCCGTCTCCTAACGGGATGCTAACGGCATTAGCAAATCCGCTCTCTATTGCTGCGAGACAATCCCCCTCTCCCGTTGTGATGAGAAGCGGAGAATTGACATTAATTTTATTCATATTATAAAGCAGCGGCGTTGTGTCTGATTTCGGGAGACACCATGTTTTTGTTTCTCCGTGCCGTACGGGCTTACTGGGTCTGACTTTACACATCGTGAACACGTCATTAGTGTCGTAGTATTGGAACAACGTATTCCCGTCTTTATCCTGTTGTACATCGGCATAGTCAATGGTTTCTCTTGATATACCTCTCTTATTCCAATATTCATACACTTTATCTTTGTTATCAGCGTACACAGGTTTAGGGTATCTGTATTGATTTTTTGTTCTAACGCCAATCTCGCCGAGAGCGTATTTTATATCTGCCAAATCAAACAGTTTTTGTATGGCTTGTGCATAAGTTAAACCCTTATACATAAAAATATCAATAATATCATAATTACGTCCACATGCGCCAAAGCAATGATAAGCCAACGTTTTAGGATTCCATATAAATGAGGGCGTATTTTCCTGGTGGAAAGGACATAACCCTTTTAAATTTTTCTCATCAAAATCTTTAATGTCCAGTTCGTCGGCTATGATAAACGCCATTTTGTCGCCCAATTTTTGCTTTGCTTTATCTATGTATTTTCTGTCTATAAGCAATCTACCACTTCCTTATTGTTCACGTTTTCTAAAAGCAAGATAAGCATCAAGTTCCAATCCCTCATAGTATTGCGATTCCGTTTGCCATTTCGGATTTCCTACATAATAGTCATTATCCCAGCCTCTTAAAATTAAATATGCTTCCATAGCTTCTTTTAAAGTTTCGCCATTGGTACAGTATGGGCATAAGTCACCCCCGTGAGAAATAGCTTCTTCTATTATCCTGTTTAAACACTCAATTTCCTTGTCTACGTCAATCATTTAATCACCTCCGCTCACAGAATTTAATGTTCTCATTCTTTCCTTCGCAATATCATAGTAATTCTTGTCGATTTCACATCCAATAAAATTTCTACCCAACTAAGGGGTCAATTGATTTAGTAGCTACACCCTTACCCTTTCAATTTTATTATTATATTTAATTATTCTCTATACAGTCTTTGCTCCGACAGCAATGCTCCCGCGCACCGCACAAATAGTTACAAAAAAAATCATCTTTTTTAAACTTGTTCAACTCCTTACCTTTTTGGGCGTACTGTGACTCAATCTTATCTGTGAATGTGTTATCATCTTTAATTTTTGTAATTGTCTGTGTGAACCATTGAATAGAATCATTAAAATCTTGCTCATTAAATTCAATAGTGACTGTGTCGTCTGCTCTGAACATATTGAAAATCAAATGTGATGGGGACTCATTAAACTCTTTTTTGATATACAATGAATACAAATAAAGTTGTCGTGCATATTCGGCTTTTTCTTTGTCGTTTTTAAACTTTGATTTTGATTTATGGTCTACAATTATATACCTATTTGTGTTCTTGTCCTTGACAATTAAATCTATAAAGCCTATAAATTCGTTTCCGTTAATGTTAAGGTGAATTTCTCTTTCGCTATCAATTAAAACCCAATTATCGGGGAACCCATTAAAATTCTCAAAATACTCTAACCCCTTATCGTGGTAGCTTTCGTTAAGGTCAACATATTTATTGGGTGGGAAAGCCAATTTGACCTGCCCATAGTATTCCTTTTCATATGTAGAACCCAACTCATATAGTTCCAACGTGCCATCTGTATATCTTTCAAACAAACTATGTCCCAACGTTCCCCATTCGGCAAACGCATTATCGATCTTTTCTAATGGTGGGTCTTGTAGGTATGACAAGTAAAAACATCTTGGGCAATTTTCGTAACAATTAACACTCGAGAAAGACCACACCCTATCGTCGAGCATAAATTTTATCTTATATTTCTCTAACTTATCCATTTTTATCATCTCCTATAAAGTGAAAGGGCGGCACCTCGCCGCCCTAAATCAATGTAAAATTTTAAAATGGGAGGTCACTATCGTCCTCGTCCTCATCGTCCGGCCGGGCAGAACTTTCTGTTTTTGCGCTGTCGTTTTCGGTTGACTTATTCGACTTACGCTCAACAAATTCAATATCATCTACAACGACTATCTTGTCTTTGTGTTCTCTGCCGTCTTTATCTGTCCAAACATTATCATCAAGATAACCCTCTACCGCAACCTTATCTCCCTTACCAAAGTACTTGGCAAGAAAATCTGCACGATTTCTCCAAACGTTACAGTTTACGAACACCGCCTCAGGGTGATCTTTCTCCTTGTTGTACGGCTTGTCGATTGCAAGAGAAAAGTTTGCAAAGCTTATGTCTGATGCCGTTTTTTTTAGTTCAATATCTCTCGTCAGACGACCAATTAAAATAACCTTATTCCTTATCATTTAGTCACCTCAAATTTGTCTTTCAGTTGTTCCAATACCTTTTCACAAGCCTCCTCAGTTTTTAAGCTGTTCGGATTCTTCTTACCGCCATTATTTTCTGATATAACAGCATAAACCTCATCTTTACTTACCCCCGACTCAATAATTCCACCCATAAGAGTAATTATCTCATCCTTAAGCGAACTAAGTTTGTCTGCGGGCGGCTCAGTTGTATCCTTTTTTGCCACGGGGGTATATCCCTCTCCCGAGTTCGCCCACTGAATAATCTTTCGTCCGTGATTTTCTGTAAGCAATGTAGGCCCTTCTCCCTCAAATATATGAGTGTTATCTTTTTGCACTTCCGCACAGTTTGTTTTTTGGTCTATAAGGAACGTACACGTGAACTCATATTCAAAGCCATCTCTTTGCTTTGCTCCAACGCCGAGCTTTTGAACCGAGGTTTTACCCCTGTCATCCTTATTGACTTCGTATTGGTCTTTACCTCTCATTGTCGCAATGATATGTATCGGCGAATCAGCAATGGCATCAATAAAGCGGTTATGTCGCGGAGTGATTTTACCCCATGCCTGATAGGTTCCTCCCGCCTGCTGTTGAAGTTCAAGACAGCCGCCCTTGCCTTCCCATTCGTGAGATGACGAATCAATAATAAGAATGTCGTACCCCTCTGATACCGCAAAGTCAATTAACTCAACATACTTCTCGGGATTATGCGGCGGTTCAATATCGACTATGTCATAGTCAAACTCATTAGCATAATAGTATCCTCTTTTTTGTTCCGTGTTGGCTAACAAAATTTTAGCATCCTTACCTGTTTCTTTTTTAATCTCTTCAGCCATACCACTTGCCAAGCGCAAGCCTCCATAAGTCTTGCCGCCACCGGATGGTGCCATTAAAGCCACCTTGACGTAAATTTTCTCTCTTTTTGCTTTTTTTACTTGAAATGCCAAGTATATCTCCTCCAAATTAATTTAATATCTATGTAAACGCCATTTCAGACGATAATAAAATTTATTATATATAAACTTGTTTTCACAAGGTGAAATGAATGTTACGCTTTATTATTCTCTGCCGAAGCTTGTTCAGCTTCGTTTATAGTATCTTCTTTGAGTTCAATTCTTCTCTTAATAGCTTCCGCTTTAAATACAGACTTCCAGTCCTCGCCGGCATCCATATCAGATACGAATTGATAACAATTCTTTATATGCTCGTCCGACATATCGCCGACTCTCAATCTTTTGCCCTCTTTGGTCGTCCATACTGCGTCCGACACGCCGCATCCTGCCACAAATTCCCCCATTAAATAGTCAGCTACCATTTCGTTGGATATGTTGGCGACGACAACGCCATCGCCGCCATCAATCAACTTTTTGCCGTAATCTTGAATTTCATTGAGAATTTTAATAAGATGTTGTTTTGTTATCATATGCTTACACCTTTTCCTTTTAAGAATATGTACAAATCCTCAGCGATTTCATCTATTGAGCAACTCGGGCACATATCTTTGTTGCTTATAACTTTCGCATTAGCATAATCGCATTTCAAAATTAAATCAATTATCTTTTCTTTCATATTCTGCTTTCCCCTCAATATAGTCTTTCACGTTTATATCTAGATTATTGCTCGCAAATAAATCACCAAGAATCCTCGGTGTATATTTCTGCGCACGCAATTCATCTATCGTATCGCATATATCCTCAATCATAGGCAACATATCAGTATAATACTTTTGCAGCCTTTTAGCTATCTCCGCCTGATTCTTGACGGAAATTCTTTCTATCACCGCCGCATCTTCAAGGCGATTCAGCCTGAATCCATCACGAGAGTTAAGAGCCTTTCTGCCGTGATAGTGCTTAACGTCTTCCAGAATAAGATTAGCTCTCATCACTTTATCACCAATTTCTTTGGCGTAGCTGTTACTGCCATACGTTTTCAAAATATATCTGACACTTTCAAATCCGTCTATCATATTTTGAACTTCTTCGTCTTCTTCAAACGAATACTTTGACAAATCAAAAGATTCAGCTTTTGACGAGGACACCTCTTTCCTACATTCGGATATCTCTTTTCTGCTTAATGTTTCTTGCCTTTTTACACTTCCGCACTCAAGCGAAACAACGTACAAATCCTTTCTCATATAAAGCGGCAAAGAATGATTCAGTATGGCAACCGCGGTTTCCTTTTTAGTCCACGTATCAGCTAAGTTTATATTTGTGGTACAACTCCATCGCCCGTTTGCGCTTTGATTGATATATTTATGTCCGTCTGTAATGCAATATTGGGTGTTGCTCATTAAACCGCCGCCTTTTTACGCCTTGTCCTGCCTAAGCTGGCCTCATAATATTGAGAAATCATTTTGGCAATATGATAACAAGCCGAATCAGCGCGTCCCGGACGCACAAGGTCACACTTTACATAGTTGTTGGCGGACGCAACCAACATAGACGGTACAATTTTTTCCAACGCCTTTATAAGCATCTCATCGTCCGCATTCTCATGTTCGGCAAAAAATGTCGCCAAACCTGTAATTATCGCACTTGATAAAGAATCCTTATCTCCATACCACGTGTTACGGATAACCTTGAGAACTCTTTCGACCATTTCATTTCCGTATGTTTTTTGCATTCTTACAAATTTGCTTACAGCACCAATAATATTATCGAATTTCTGCGCGCAGTTTTTGTTGTAATCAAAACGATATTTATGGAATAGTTCAACCAATTCAAGCGTTTCCTTATCCTTTTCCTCTACACGGCAATGAAATACCTGATTAGCCGTCAACTGTGTTCTGCCTGTGTTCAAGATGTTGAATCTGCGACACTCTTGTTCATAAGTCAACCCCGTAAGAACCTGACAAACAACCTCTTTATAACCGAGTTTTTTCATCGCTTCAATTCTGTGTTGGGCGTCAAGACACCAAAACTCGCCATCCCTAAAACTTACAAGGCCTATGCCAACTATATCAGGCATAAAATTCTTTGCAATCTTATTTACCTTTGACTGTTTAAGTTCCCTTTGATAGCCTGCAAACTTCAAGCTGTCTATCGGGATTCTCTTTAGCATAGGCTCCGGGACTCTTTTTTCTTCTGTTCTGTTAAATAGCTTCATCTAATTTAACTCCTTCTTTTTTATAGTTTAATATATTTTGAATAATTTCCGACTCTTTGAGCGCAATAGTGCTGTTAGAAGTCGGGATATTATTTTCGTTTGAATCAATCTCAATAAAGGCATTTTTCTTAAACTCGGACAGCCATTCGTCAATATCGATGTCTTCGCTGCCGTCAACTATGGTCTTTACGGCATAGATATAAAGCGGCAAGTTCTTATCCTCATCTGATATTCCGTTTGTCATCGTAAATGATTTATAGAATATGCAATCACTCAACATAGTTTCATCGCCGTATTCCGCATACCAACCTACTGTAGCATTCATAGTTTCATTGCTAAAATCGCAATACGGACAGTTTGTTGTGAGCATAAGAGATTGTATCGCAAGTTCATCACTTGTAAACTCCATTGCAAAAGTCAATAAGTCCTCGGGGTCATCTTCCGTCAACGCAAACGTATCATCCGAATCATCTATCGTATCGGGGCAAAAGTCATCATTTTCATCGGCGAGCATATCAGAATCATCATCAAAGGCGTTATCCAAAACGGGGGCTATCATATCCTCACAATTTTTAGATAAATATTCGTCAAGCATCTCATTCATCTGATTTAATCTGCTTTCAATAACGCTCTTGTTCTTTGTACTTTTCTCATACACCGACACATAGCTATCATAAATTTCGTTGCCGTCCTCGTCCAACTCGTCTGTATTTATGACTTTGCGATATTTAATATCAGACACGAAATCCTGTAAGAATTTACCGTAGCACTCCAATTTATAACCTCTGCTTAAAAAATATGCAAAGTTGGCTATAACAATAAAGAACTCCTTGTTCTTCATATGAGCCTCTAACTCATCTGAAACGACGGTTGTTTCATCAAGCTTGTCTAACAACTCTCTGAAATTCTCAACATCTTCTTCCGAAATACAATCAGCCATTTTCAGACACAAATCCTTATAATTCTTTACCCATCCGTCTATGCCAAACGAAACAAGGCTTAACGCCTCACCAACACTTCTTTCGGTGACACCCTTTATTTTGTTTTGCGACGTAAAACCACACTTGTCCAATATAAAACGATGCTCCGACAACTCTTTCATAATAGAAGCAAGCTTATCTCCAAGGCTGCTTTTACCTATCTGAGCTACATTCATCGGCGACCCGCTGTTGTAATCGAGTATTTCCAATTTAATATCATCATCCGTACAACGATGCTTTACTTGCGCGGGAATCATATATTTTTTTATCTTGCTTCTTAATTCCGGCGGCAAATCCCCAAATCTTAAGCCGCGAATGTCAATCGTCTGTCTAACACGCTGTCTTTTCCCGTTTTCGTCAAGCACAGGGATATAATCACCTTTGCGGTTTTTCTTTAACCCAAATCTACCTGTCTTATTAGTCTTTGTTTCATAGAGTATGCCGTCATAAGTAACAAGATAATCTCTTGTCTTGGGATGAATAGGGTACTCCCCGTTCACATACTCTTTAAGACTTGTCAAGCGTTGCTTGCCATCTATCAGCCAAGCAACCTCACAGCCGTTTTTGTCGAATTGTGTACATATTAATAAAGGAAGGAACTCACCGCCCTGAATTACTCTGCGTACAAGGTTACTCTTTTTCTCCTTTTCCCACTGCTCCGCATATCTCTGTAGAGGGTGGTCTAATCTGAGTTCATCAGTATTCATTTCTTCTATGTATGTTGATAAAGGTAAATTCTTATCCGTTGTAAGCGGAATATCTCTTATCTTCATTTCATTTGATATGTTTTCGTTTAGCATTTTCTTATCTCCTTTTAAAATTCCCTTATCTGCGTCTGCTTCTTAATATAGATGCCTTTTCGTATATCCTCATACTCTTTATCGCATCCGAATATTTTTTCTTTGATATTCCCATTGTGTTGACAATATCTTCGTCATCAAATCCGATGAGTTTAAAAATGATTATGTCCTTTTCTGCTGATGAAAGCTGCGTTAAATATCGCTTGATTTTGTCGGGGTCTGTGTTGTCTTCAACTTGTGGGGCCGCAACTACATCAAGTTTGGTCGTGGGCTGGTCTTCAGATATTGGCACATCAAGACTTTCCGAGCAATATAACGCCGCTCTTTTATCTCGGTCGCTACAATCTCTGAGTTCTGTGTTTGCCTTACGCTTAATAACGTTGGCGGCGAACGTAAATATGTTTGACTTTGATTCATCAAAGTTTGCCATAGCCTTTGTTAATTCATATCCCGCCATACTTTCAAAATCATCATAGTCCAGTTTAGTCAGTTCATATTTCGATTTATATATTGCCTTCCATAACGGAACAATAATTTTTTGTTGTATTGAACACCAATTATCTTCTAATATTTCGCAAGCCATCTTTGTCACCCCTCTATAAACTGTGGACACTTCGATATTCTGTAAGAACCGCCCTCGGTTTTTGTCTTTTTCGCCGTCCACCCCTCAATGGGTATCAGTTTCCTACTCCACGAACAACCACCACAACAATTCTTACACCGCCAACACAACTGCCCTTGTGTGTTGCGCTTTTTAACATAGCTCTCACTCGCTCCAGTACTAAAACATTTACGAGAACAATATACTTTGTCTTTCCTCGTTGTTCTGAATTTTCGCTTACATTGTTTACATTCTTTTAAGTATCTCATTGTTTATCTTTCCTTTCTCATTATTTATGTTTACAATAGAGTATTCTCTGCAAAACTTAGCGTTATTTTAAATTCATCTTTTTAACACTATATGTGTTATTTTTCTTTTATAATAACACTATTTGTTTTACTTGTCAACACTATTTGTGTTGTTTTACAAAATTTTGTTCAAAACAACAAATTTACACCATTTGTGTTGTTTACTGTTGACAAGTGACACGTTTTGTGTTACAATTGTGTTACAAACATTAAAGAGGTGATTGTATGTTCTGGGATAAGTTAATTGCACTTTGTAATGCCAAACACATCTCACCGAGCAAGCTCTGTGAGAACATGGGTTTGTCAAACGCGACCGCAACAAAGTGGAAAAATGGTTCTCAGCCACGAGATACTGCTATAATCAAAATCTGCGACTACTTTGGCTTGCCGTATGATTATTTCAGTAATTGCGATCAGCCAAACTCACAAATGGCTGCCTATGGCGGGAGCGAAAGCAAAACTATCAAACTACCCCAAAACATTACCGATGACGATTTAGCCATAATTAAGTTTATCATCGATAAATATAAATGATTTGCCCACCTCATAATTTTATGTTTGTGATATTATTATATCTTACTTTTCTAACTTTGTCAACTAATAAATTCTAACTTTTCTAAGTTTGTGCATAGTTGATAAATTATTAAAGAAAAGATTGTTAAACTTGTATTAAGAGGTGGTTGTATGTTTTGCGTTGGGCTACAAAAATTCATTGATGAGCGTGGAATTTCTCGCAAAGAAATAGCCGATGTCATTGGACAATCCGTTAGCCAAGTTGGCATGTATATTCAAGGTCGCAGAGACCCCGATACAAACGTTCTTTTAAAACTATCACATCACTATGGTGTATCCATTGACTCGCTCCTTATGAATGAATGTGTCAGTCCGGATGTTGAACAGAAGGAACAACAAATACTAAAAGACTTTTCCAATCTTCCTCTTGATATTCAACAAGATATATGTAACTTAATGCAACACATAATAAGAGATAACTATTCAAAACACAAGGTGTAACGTTATGATTTTACAAAGATTGCGACAAGTGCGATTAAGCAAAGGGTTGTCCCAACAGGACATTGCGGACATTCTGAGTATTCCACTTCCCACATATCGTAGCTATGAGCAAGGTCGAAGGGAGCCGAATCACGAAATCTTAAAAAAGATGAGCGATGTCTTAGATGTGTCTATCGACTATCTCTTAGGGAAAGACGACTTGGACTCACTTTTCGTATCCGACCCTATCACGGGGACGAATTCTCTGTCCGATGAAGAAACGAGATTTATTCACAACTTTATCTCGCTCCCGTCAAGCGAACGTGTTTCGCTGTTGAGGACAATAGAGAAGCTTATGAATAAATAGTGGCCTTTCTTTATAGCTTATCTTGTTATGATTTTGTTGTGTAACAAGTTATATTTATATTATATCTAAAGTACTTTGGAAAGTCAATAATTTTCTTCTAAATTACTTTAGAAATAGCAACTTATACAAATACAATGAGGTGATTTTGTGAACAATCCACAAAGTACAGCTGAACTTATAAAAAAGCTGGCAGCTTGTAAGGGTGTATCTGTAAGTAAATTGCTGTCGGATTGCGAAATGAACAAAAATGCTTTGTTCACTATGCAGAACAGCGGCTATTTTCCACGGGTCGAAGCTCTGTCGCGCGTTGCTGATTATCTTAACGTATCCGTAGACTACCTGTTAGGTAGAACCGACAGAAAAGAGGTCAACCGATGACGGTATCTACATATAGACAACCATCACACACAAAAGGTTTACTCCTTTCGGGAAGCGCCTCCTTATCTATGGTCTGCATATAAGCCGCCCTACTTACAGAAGCGTATCACTATCCGTGTAACCCATGGTGATCTCCTTCGCATTCAAGCTCTTGACTCTAATGCTTTCCCTCAACCAATCCGAAACGGAGTTTACTACCTTCCTTGCCTCTTCGAGTGTAGCTCCTTGGTCGTGTAGATACTTAATTATTCCGGCTGTGAGATAATTGAACCTATTATTTTCATTGATTAACTTTGTCCATGTGTCTTCCGGCACGATAAATCATCCTTTCTTTGGAGGTATTAATATGCAACTCAACTTAGACTGTATCAAAGATGTTTTGCTTTATTTAATTGATAATATAAATTATAAGGAGTCTGAAGATACGTGGGATGTTATCCCCGTGACCCTCAACACTCTGTATCAAGCAAAAGAGTTGGACGATTATTCTAAAACAGAAATTATGCGTTCAACTTTAGACTTGATTAAATGCGGTTATATAATATGCTTGCACCGCTCACCAAAAGATAAACCATATCTTGATGAATGTGTGGTAAGTGATATATCGCCATACGGCTATCGTTTTGCGGCTTCTGTAAAAGAACCAACAACGTGGAACAAAATCAAATCCGCTTTAAGCAAGTGCGGTAATTACACCCTTGAATTTGCTCAAGCCGCTGCGTTACAAATAGCCACAAACCAACTGACATCACTATTGGAAAAATGAGATTATCCTTAACGATTGGTATGAGTATATTTTATCACCATATTTGGCGATTGTCAATTATTTATTCGCCACTTTTGGAGATTTTGGAGGTTTGCACAAAATGAAAGAAATATTATTGTACAATTCGCCATATGTAGCGAACAGGATAAAGCGTTATGCCAAATCCAAAAATATAGCATTAAAAGATATATTGGAAGATTGCGGTTTAGGCACAAACAGCTTTTCTCATATGCTACACGGACGAGCAATCGCATTTGACAGCCTTGCTAAAATCGCCGATTATCTCGGTTGTTCCGTTGATTATCTATTGGGCAGAACTGATAATCCGAAGATTAACAAGTAATACCGAAAGGACTGACTCCGATGACAAACGATGAAAAGCTAATAAAATTCTTAAACGATAAGTTTAAAAGCACAAATTCAAACCCTGTTAGAATAAACAGACACGAATTGCCAATAATTAAACTTACCGAGGAAGAAACCATGCAAGCCATTCACTCCTTAGCCGCAAATAACGCCATCATTATCGAAAGAATATCCAACGATAATGATTTAAGCATTACTTGTGAGGTCAGACTGTTGCAGGGCTGTCTCGGCTACTTTAAGACCAAAAGACGGTTTAAGATAACTGACCGCCGTGAGTGGATACGTACATATATCCCTATTACATTGTCAGCCATAGCTATTGTAATTTCAATAATAGCTATTATCGTCAGTATTTACTCAGTCAACCAAGTCGTCTAACTAAAACAAATATTAATATTAACGAAATAATAATAGATATGCTTGGCGTTATAACGGAAACCCACCATAGCCCATCAGGATGTTTTCTTGCAAAGTCATTCATAGGGTCAACGATGTGTTCATCGAACCAGTCGCCTATATCAAATTTAAACATATGCTATCACCTACTTTCTAATTGGTATGGGTATATTATAACTCACAATAAAGAGTTTGTCAATAAACATTAGCTCTCTTTTTAGAGTTTTAGTGAACATGTATATTTATTACTTACTCTTTTGTATATTATTAACAAAAGGAGCGTTCAAAATGAACTTTTACGAAACAATAAAAGAAATATGTAATCGTAAAAAGAACATTACCTTAACTGAAATGGTTAAGGCTTTAGAATTAAGCACCTCTATGCCCACTAACTGGAAAAGAGGTATAATCCCTAACGGTGAAACTCTCATCAAATTAGCCGACTATCTCGGTGTATCTATTGATGATCTGTTAGGTAGAGATGCCCCTAATGCCTCAAAGCTTCCCTGCTCCGGCAATAATGACGTTGACAGCATCATCAATGATTTACTCAGCAAAGATATTACTGACGGGGACCTCGAAGTTATCAAGGCAGTCCTTAATAAGTATAAGTAATGTCATACCTCACCATCACCCCTCTAATTGGTATGGGTATATTATATCACTGCATATAGTGATTGTCAATGAAAATATCACTATATGAGGTTATTTTGTTTTATTCAACAAATACAAGGAGCTGATTTTGTGTATAGTCCACAAGAAATTGCAGATAAAATCAAGCAATTAGCAAAGAATAAGGGCGTAAGCTTAAAGCAAATGCTATCAGATTGCGAGCTTGGAATCAACTTTGTTTCACAAATTGCAAGTGGAAGTGCAATCACTTACATTAACCTCGCCAAAATTGCCGACTATCTCGGTATATCTATTGATTATCTATTAGGTAGAGAGAACACCAGCAATACGGCCCTGCATTACTCCGGCAACAACAACATTACCGACATCATCAATGATTTGCTCACCCTTGACATTTCCGAAGGCGATACAGCCGTTATTCGCGCCATACTTAACAAATACAAGTAAAGTAATAGCACCACACGTCAAAACAATGGAGGGTCTTCTGAATCGTGATCCAGCGGCGTGATAACAATATCATCAGCACAAACCGCCTTCTTCCCTTCTTTGATTGCCTCGACATTTCCACATTCGCAGTTAAATCGACGGCTTGACAACTCACATTGCAACAACCTGATGATTTCATCGGCATCCTTGATAGTACAATTGTTATTCGCCAATACTTGAGTTATCTCTACTGCCATATACAAATTATTTTTTAAGCCCATTCCTACTCCCCCCTTTCTGTTTAAAAATGCTTAAACGTTTCGTGCGCAGTTCTGATAAGTGAATACACCGCCATAGCCAACAAGACTAATAATATTAGAGCTTGTAATCTTGTTGACCCATCCGGTGTGCTTTGAGCCATCCAATCAATAATCATATTATATATCTCTCCTATCTTACCTTTGATATTTTGCAATTTTTATCAGTTAACCAATTAATTGATACCTCTGATAACACTCGCTTGTTATTAATTAGTTTTATCAATTTTGTATCTGTAAAGCAATATGTCCCCGGCTCACGTTGATTGTAAAAAGTGAACCACTGACCCTTTTTCAAATTAAATTTCATTCGTAGTAAAAATATTATAATTCTATTAATCATCCTAATTCTCTCCTTTTGTTAATTTTAACTATTGATAAATCTTGTCGTCTGTGCTATAATTGCTATTGCCTTATGGCAAATGAAAGGAGTTGGTCTATATGTCCAAGTTTTTGATTTTGCCTTGTTCTTGTGTAAAGGCGATGCGTAAGGCGACAACAATTATAACAGCAGAACCCAAACTGCTAAAGTGACCCGCATGCGAAGATAATGCGTAGTGATTTTGCGCATAGACGTTGGCTATTATGCTCATGGCAACCTAAATCTCTATCGAGTTGCCGCGGATGCTCCGTGAAGGCGAAAAGCCCTGAAGGAACTATTAACGCTCTACAGCATGTATAAGTAAACAAATTTGAGAGCTTAAAAGTCTGTGAAATCACCGCAGGCTTTTTTTGTTTTGCCAACAATCAAACTCTTGCATGAGGGGTCTGTTTAGCGTTGCCGCCTTCGTTTTTGTTGAACTTGCATATTGCATAAATCCGCAAAGTGTATTATAATATATTTGTTGGTCAGCGCACCTAATATATCTTACGTATATAAGTACAAATGATATTTACCTCCTCGGAGGACTATATATTGTAAGAGGTGATAATTATTCTTGAAATTCTTTTTAGAATTTTAGGCGTGGTCGCTGACATAGTATCCTTATTTATGTTTGCCGACTATGTGATACATAAAATCAGATAGTTTTGCTGTCCGACTTTTGCCCTTGCGAGTCATCACAAGGGCTTTTTATTACCTTTGGCGAATGCTCACAAGTTCAACAAAAACGAAGGCGGCTTAAATATCCCTTAGATTAAGTTCTGCGCGGTTGACGCATTTACGTGCAATGCGATAATGCGATATAGCCAATGCGCAAGTTCTTAATAGAAAGAGCATAATGTTGTCATTATGCGGCAGAGGATGTCTATGGACAAAATCCTACGCATTGCAACGCAATGCAATAGTCGCTTGAAGTTGAAAGCACTCAGGACAATCTGTATTACACTTATTGTTCTCGCTGTGTTAGTATGCTTTATAGTTGTAATGGCTCTCAACACCATCACTCACTATCACGAAGCGACTGTTGAAGTAAATTCAAGTTCAGTTAATGTTGAGTTAGACTTGAGCAGATAATCATAACGTGGTGGGTTGTTACACCGCCTGCCACAAAAATCTGTAGAACTTTGTCCTTATCCTCGCTTACTAAGGGGGAAGCTTTTATATTGGTTTACCAACCAAATTAATCATCATATTCTAAAAGTTTTACCGCCCTTAGAATGCACATTACAGCTTGCAGTTTATCCTCACATCCTCTGTTGCCACAATTCCATTCTTGTATATATCGTTGCACCTCTGTTATAAGTGTATTTGCCTCTTTATTAAGTGTCGCGATATGTTCATTATTGTTCACAATTTCACTTCCTCTCTTTTGTAATAGAATATTCTCTATAAATTTGTCGTCAAACTAAATTTATATCAATTTGGTAAAATACACAAAATACATCTTTTTACGTAAAAACTCTTGATTATGTGTGTTTTGTATGATATAATGTTACAAAAAGATTACAAGCAGTCTTGAAATCAATTTATAGCTATATTATATATCCTCAAACGAGGAAAGTCAATATAAATATTCACCATATGAGGAAATTCGGAGGATTGCACAAAAAATTAAATTAAATTTAGTAATTATTACGAAAGGATGATGAAAAATGTTTTTAGAGAGAACTCTTGAATTAATTGAGAAAAAAAATATTTCAAAGAACAAATTGCTGACAGATTTAAAGTTGTCAAAAAATTCGTTTGTTAATTGGTCTGAAAGAGGCACTGTTCCGAGTGCGGAAACAATTGAAAAGATTGCCGATTATTTCGGTGTAACAACAGATTATCTGCTCGGCAGGACGGACGACATCAATCAAAAGCCCGGTGAGAGCAACATTAAAATGGACGATTTTTCTTATGCGTTGTACAATGAATCGAGAGAGCTTGACGATGATGACAAACAAAGGCTTTTAAAGTATGCGAGAATGCTTAGAAATGCCATAGATGAGAGGGAGAATAAAAATGGCGGCGAACAGTAAGTTAATAGATGAACTTTATGACAAGATAATCGAGAAAAACATTATTTTAATTAATGAGGATACCGAAGAAGATAAGGCAGTAACCATAAAAGATGAAATCCATAAAGCTTTCGGCATTGTTTACAAAGAAAGAAATTTCGAGAATAGTGATGAAAAGTTTTGTGTTCTTGCTCACGAGTATGGACATTGTGAAAGTGATACCACACATAAATTGTACAGCCGACTTCAATTAATTGAGCAGCACGAAAATCGCGCCAATCGTGCGGCAGTTTACGAATTTTTGCCCGTTGAAAAGATTAAAGACGCATTTAAACGCAAATATTTTGATTATTGGGAAATCGCCGATTATCTTGACCTTCCCGAAGCGTTTGTAAAAATGGCAATAGATATTTATACGGTAGAGGGCAAATTAAAGGAATATCGGTATGTGGAATGATTTGAATAAAACAAAAAATATACTGATAATCCTTATGGGGAATTAACAATTTCAATAATCAAACAATTCCATATAAATCATCCTTTCAGATTTTATTTTATATGATATTATTCTCTGTGAGATTATGCACTAAAAAAGCAGCCAAACGGCTGCTTTTTAGCTAATCAATAAGCCCATTTTTCTTTAACGACTCCATCATTTCAAGATAATCTAAATGCACCTTTATGATGCCCAATCTATTTTTCAGTTTCTGAGACTCTGATATATCACTCCATCCTGTAGCGGCTTGAAAATTTTGCTTTGCTGCCCCCAAATAATCTAATGCGTACTGTTTTTGCCCTCTATTCATTCTCCACCAATTACCATCGCAAAACCATTGGAACTCATTTCTTGCATCTTTCCATAAGCCTTTATTGAAATAGTCTATACCTTTACGCATACCATCGTCAAATTGCTGTTGAGTTAAACGGCTGTTTTCTTTTTCAATTTCCTCGACCTTTTCCTTTGCGTTGCTTAAATAGCCAAGAGCGTATTGTTGTTGCCCCTCGTTCATTTTTCCCCAGTTATCATCACAGAACCATTGGAATTCATCTCTTGCCTCATAGTATTGTCCATTATTAAAGTATTGTATGCCTTTTGCCATTCCGAGGTCAAAATCGACGGTTGAAAAATTCTGAGACACACCGACGGATTTATTTACAGACTTAATCTTCTTTAACGCCGACAAGTCCGTTTTATCATAAAAATCCAAATATTTTGCCCCCTCATAAAAGTACTCTGGTCCATAATAACCATGTTCAATATACTCCTCAGGCGTAAGCATTTCAGCAAAAATCTCGGATTCCTCTATACCATTATCTTTAACACTTATAAGGCTAACGTGTTGAAAACTTGAATGTGCGGACGTTCTCAATATTCCATTTCCGTTGGGAACAGTAGCAAGACTTGTATGCGACCCCTCTTTGCTACCAAGCCATTTTGTTTCTCCATTATTAAAAGTATAAAAATTCAAAATGCTTTCAGCCGCAACTCCGCTCTCAATTATTAATTCAGGTGTTCCGTCTTTATCAATATCATATATTATGTATTGAGCAGAGCCATCCCAATTCTCTAATATGCTTAGATATGCGCTGACAACACTTTCATCACAAGTATAAGTCTGAGATAATACTCCACCACCGAACACCGTTGCATTTAGACTTACGGTCAACACAACAATGGTTAATAACCTTGCCATAATTCTTTTCATAAGATACATTCACTCCTACATTTTAATTTTTTATTAATAAATCTTTAAATTAATTATAACATACATTAGAACATATTTCAAGTAATATTTTGGGAATTTTTAAATATAGTGAATTTCTGCTTAATTAATGTATAAACAGATTTGCGTTTCCTTTTGGACTAACGTATATACCCTCATTTGCTATTCGTCCTTTAATCTTGCCAGTGGGGCGCGATAATCTTCAATTAATTTATATAATGGCTCGCCACCCTTAAAAAAATTATAGTTATCTTCAACTCCGATGTCTTTTAATATTGTTTTTGCTGCCTTTTCGTTTATTTGAGAGTTCAAACTCGGACACCCCACCTGTCTGACAAACAAGTCCTTGCGCCATTTAGAATAACGATGTTTATATATCTTTACAAAATTCTTTTCCGGGCTTGTCATATAACACCCGTAAGCTTCAAGTCTTTTCCCAAACTCCTTGAACGTCATTGCATAAAACCTTTTATCCGTCTTTTTGGTGAGTTTTTTCAAAATGTTTGCTATTACTAAAACCTCGGCATCATCTTTATCCTTATATTTTTGATAAACTTTATAGTCAGATAAGTTATTACTTGCAATTCTCACCGTTAATTGTTCAAAATCTTTTTGATTTTCCGTAGGGGTTCTGCCTATCAAGTGAAGATTATACAAGACAATCAACAAAGCTGTTCTTTTGTTCCCATCGTGAAAAGCGTGATTTTTGACGAGTCCATAAAACAGGGTTGCGCACTTTTCTAACGGATTATTCCACTTATTCTTGCCGCCAAAGACAACCTCTTGCCTATTAACGGCAGAATACAACAAATCAGGGGTCTTAACGCCGTATAGCACCTTTTCCCCCTCATTTACAAAGTAATCCGTAATTAAGTAGTGCGCACGGAGAACGTCACTGGGCTTTATTAAAAAACTATCATAGTTTTTATTGACTATTGTTTTGGCATAACGAAAATAGTCATCTCTTAGAAAATCAGGCAGCAAATCCATAACATTGAATCCTTTAATCATATTTGTCCTACCTTTCAACAATATAATATATACTATTTATTATATTGTTCTCTAAAGGTATTACATTCTTAATATACCACAAGTTGTATTAAATTTCAATACATTATTGCAAAATATCGTACTATTTAGTACGAAACTTTACATCTTTTAAAATAATTTTTAAAGAGTTATAATATTATTATCCGCTTGACTGCATAATACTTTATAATATTAGAGTTCAAATATAAAAAGGAGTCAAGAAAATGGATAATATTATTAACAAAAGGATTTTGGATTTATGTAACCAAAAAGGGTGGAGTGTATATAAACTCGCCAAAGAATCCGGAATCCAGAATTCAACAATAAATGCAATGTTTAAAAATAACCACACCCCAAACTTTTACAGTTTACAAAAGATTTGTGACGGACTGCAAATAACTCTATCCGGCTTCTTCGATTGTGAGTTGTTTAATTGTTACCCCGCATCAATTATTATTGATATGTGGAACAATCTCAACGGCGACGACAAAGAAAAGGTTTTAATATACATGCACGGACTACTTCATAAAGAAATACCAAAAGAAGGACTTAACGATGAACTACGAGGAACTATCGGCGATAGCCAAACCACATATCAGAAAAAATGACAACATTCCGTCCAACAGTTTCCTGTTGCTATCACAGCTACACATACCCTACAAAACAGAAATGCAGTGTGCGGATGATTTTGAGGGTATAAACCCATTATACAACACACCCGCATTCCTCTACACCGACAAAGATGGAAACAAAACTGTATATTTTAATTCAAAAACAAAATACTGGAATTTTTATATATTCCATGAGATTGCCCACTTTTTATTGGGGCATAAAGACGATTGCCCTCAAAATGAAATTGATGCTGATATGCTCGCGTGTATATTAATTGCTCCGAAAGAAAATCTCCCGTCTAACATTAAATCGGCAAGGGATATAAGTTCTTTATGCCAAATTCCTATTGATAAAGCTGAGACGTATTGGCAAGAAATAAAGCCAAACAAAAATCGGCGAATTATTTCCTTGTGCATATGCGCTTTGTCCACAGCTTTGGCTATAGCTGTCTGTGCCCATACCCTGCCGTCACAAAACGCAAATACAGATACCCCTATAGAAGTAGAACAGGCCGTACCACAAGAAAATGCAGCCCCTGACACGGCAGAAACCACGGTATATATTACAAATTCGGGCAAGAAATATCACCTGCCCGAATGTCGCTACATAAAGAACAAAACGAATGTTATTGAATGCTCTATATCTGAAGCTATTAGTATGGGTTATCAGCCTTGCAAAGTCTGTGTATGTGGTAAGTAAAAAAACCGTTGTAGGCGGTCTTTACTTATTCCGAACTTATGACATCCCCCAAGTCTGTGCTTTTTAAAAAAGACATATTATTCATCATCGTCTTTGCTGCATCTGCACTATTAGCGCTCTTCGCTTCTTCAACCGAAGCCGACAAAGCGTCCGAAATACCATTTAAACTATGTTGAGCTGAAAGTCTGTCAAAAGAACTGTTCATTAATGAGATATATTTTTTCATTGCCTCATACCCTTCCTTATAACAAGAAGGCGGTGTTATCTCTGACAAATCTTCTAATATCTTATCCGTTTTAAACTTGTTTGTTTTTGCCTTAGAAGATACTTCCTCAACAGCGTATTTTGAACTCGAAAAAGAAGCACTGTTAAGTCTTGTAATGCTTTCGTAATAGCTTTGGTGTACATCATAATATCGTTTAGCTAAGTCTCTTATCTTTCCGATAAAATCATTCGCAACGTCTACTTCCTTGTCGTAGCTGTACTTTTTATCTTTAAGCTTGAATTTTATATTTATTTTCTCCGGCTGAGAAACAACCTCGTCCGGGATTTTCAAAGCAATCCAGACCCTATTGTCTTTTAGCGGAGGTAAAGTTTTACCGCCCAAATTTATGGTAAAACCATCCGACTTTTTTGTAGGTTCGTCAGCAATATCATATTCCACGCTATCATATTTTTGTTTATCGTTGAATGTTGCTTCAAAACTAATGCACTTTTTCAAATCGATATCCTCAGTATATAAGTTTTTGATATTCGTCAATGCACACAAGTATTTCATCCCGTCATTTTTAGAAAAATTCGCGTCTCCATCAATTATGGAATCCAATATCATTACACCTTTTATTTCGTACTCCGCATAATCATTAATTGTAATTTTTTGATTAAGCGGTATTGGTTCTTCTTTTTGTAATAAACTTAACACCCCACAGCCTGTCGATGCCATTAAAACTGATAAAATAGCACATATCAATAAAATTTTCTTCATAGCAAAATCTCCCTTACTTATTTTTTATTAATACTATTTTAACATATATTTCTATGTTTGGCAATAGTTTTTACAAAAAAAAGAGAGGGTATCTCACCCTCCCCTATTCAACAACTTTAAATTCAAGCATTGGAGTCATATTAAGTTTAGAACAAATATCGGATACATCCCTTATCTTCAAGGCTAATCGTCCTCGTCATTTTCATCACCTCCGTCTTCATACTCGACACAGTCATCCATATCTCCCGTATGTATTTTCGCCCCACAATTTTTGCAATGGAAAACCTCTTGCGAAAAATTATTCAAACAAACTATTATTTCATCTGATGTAAAATCCGCTGTGCAATCCTGTCGCCTCGGTTTATCATATAAGATTCATCACCGTCATTATTGGGATTTCAAGCGCAACCCCTGTTTTATATTTAAACGTTTCACATGGCTCTAACGGCGCTTCTGTATATGCGTATAAATCAAACGCCGCACTGCCCTCTGTTGCCTTTGTCGGAAGCAATGCCTCCTCGTATAATCTTTTAACTTTCATCTTTTATTTTCCTTTCTTATTCCATTTTTGTATTAGGTGCAATCAAATCTTCTGCTAAATCCAAAACTTCACTTATAAACCCGAAAACGTTTGGTGCGTCATTTTCAATTACGTAGTCGAAGGTATAGTCATCGAGCGCAGTTTCACTTATATGCTCTCTTTGCTCTGTAGTTAAGCCACCTGTGAAATCACCTCTGTTGATTCTTACAGAGCGTGTATCAAAGTTTTTACACATAAGGTCTATTTCATTTCTAAACCTACAGTCGCCTATTAAGACAATGCCCCATTCATCCTTGTTCGCTTTTAAGACGTCTATGACAAATTTTACAAAGTAATCTTTGTCATATCCTCTAAACTTATCGCCGAGTGTCTGCAAAAGTGTTCTTCCCGCTTCGTCCTTTTCGCCGTTCCAGTTAAAAAACGCTTTTGCTATATATTTTAAAAGGTCACCATAGTTTACAAAAACTACTTTCTTTTCAGGGTGTTTAACGTTATAGTATTCAAGCAGTGCTTCTGCTGTCGTTGTTTTACCATGCTGTGCTTTCCCTGATATACATATTACTCTCATATCTATTTATCCTTTCTTATCGCCAATACCCCGATTATAAAACCTGTTACAAACCCTGTAAGTATTCCGGCGCCTACAAGTATAGGTATTATATTTTGATTAATCATCCTGTTCCTCCGTGTAACCGTGTTTTAGAAGAAGATTTATAAGCGTATCTTTCGTCAGCTTGCTGTCTTCAATTGATGTCATTTGATAATTCGCTAAGTCTTTGAAAAAGTCTATGTCGTATTCAAAAGCTATGAATGCGTCAGCAAACATTTCAAGCCTTGCAACCTTATAATCTTTTATCAGTTTATAAAACCTGACAGCAAACTCGATTAAGCTATCTTCTATTTCTATTTTTATCATCACTTCTTCTTCCCAAGTCGCACTGGAAAATTTCGGTGTTATTCTAAAAGTCTTGTTCATTCTCGTACATCCCTTCATATATTTCGTCATCGTCATCCCAATAGCAGCAAGGCGGGTCTATCGGAACACCGCCCGGATTAGACTTAGCCCCTTGACAGTCCTTTTTATGAATAGGGCATTCCTCGCAGCTATGTATATCTCTTGCATAAACGACTTTATCATCCATTTTCTCTCACCTCAATATGTATTAGTATCGCATAGCGAATATAACACCAAAAATACCGCCTATAATCGCTCCGAGTATTGTAAACGTCAAATTATGTACCCCCTTATGTTTATCGCGCTGAAAATCCGAAAAAATCGTTCCTATGGCTATCCCTATAAATAGGATTAACATATAGTTACCGACCGGTTCAAGATTTTTATCATTTTTAGTCACGTATAATAAAAATCAGTCAGAAAGGGGCTGATTTTTATTATTTCTCCCTTC
>ERZ773192.501-NODE-501-length-47630-cov-5.719916_pt1 | contig 47630 bp, 56 predicted proteins | sample MGYA00581010_ERZ773192 | MGnify/ENA primary metagenome ERZ773192 (study PRJEB29015, sample SAMEA2737741) | human gut metagenome | biome: human gut; feature: human-associated habitat; material: faeces | place: China | collected 2012 ...
GCGCGACCGGCTCCGTGACGTATCCGAGCCGCTTCATGCTCGTGTGCGCCATGAATCCCTGCAAGTGCGGCTGGCGTGGCCACCCCTCCGGGAAGTGCACCTGCTCGGACAAAGAGGTGGAGAAGTACGTTCAGAAGATCTCCGGTCCTCTGCTGGACCGGATCGACCTCCATGTAAATGTCCCCTCTGTGGAATACGAGGCCATGCGGCGAAAGTCCAAGCCGGAATCCTCCGCTCAGGTCAAGGAGCGGGTGGACGCCGCCCGGGCCATCCAGTCCAGGCGGTTTGAGGGCACCGGTATCCCCTGCAACGCCCAGATGACGCCCCCTATGGTGGGCCGGTTCTGTGAGCTTGATTCCCGGTGCGACGCGCTGATGAAGTCCGCCTTTGAGCGCATGGGTCTCACCGCCCGGAGCCATGACCGGGTACTGCGGGTGGCCCGAACCATTGCGGATCTGGACGGTGCGGAGCATATCGGCGTGGAGCATTTGTCAGAGGCCATTCAGTACCGGAACACCGACATTCTGAAGGGGTAAAGCCGAACAGGAGATGTGTCTAAAACGCATCTCCTGTTTTTATTTGTTTTGACGAAACATTTGTGCAATTTGACTATAAAAACTTTAAAAAATTTGTTGACAAAAACGATTACCTGGCGTATAGTAGCGTCGAAATCAGAAAGAAGGAGGTACACACCATGGCAATCCTGTTTACGGTCTCTATGCTGGCTGTGGCTGGCGGTATGATCTGCTCTCACGCGGAATAAACCGTCTCCAAAGATAGACCAATTAAAAGAAATATGATCGAAGAAAGACCCGTCCTGCCAAATGGCAGGTCTTTTTTTATATATTTGTATTCTTCCCTCCGTTTTGGGACATACTGCGGACATCCGTTTTTATAAAGGAGGAACCGCCATGTCCATCCCCTTTCAGGACAGTGAGACCGCCAAAAATCTTCTCCGCGCCTTTGCCGGAGAAAGTCAGGCCCGGAACCGCTATGACTTTGCCGCCAACCTCTGCCAGAAGCAGGAATTACAGGCGATGGCCTTTATCTTCCAAGCCACAGCCAAGCAGGAACAGGCCCACGCCAAGGTTTTCTGGGACCATCTGCAAGCCCTGAACGGTCAAAATCTGCCTATCTACGGCGCTTACCCCATTGAGGGCACCAACCGGATCCTGGAGCTGCTGCGCGCCGCCCAGCACAATGAGCACGAGGAGCATGGTTCCGTATACCCCTCCTTCGCCGCCATCGCGACCCAGGAGGGCTTCCCGGAGGCCGCCGCCTCCTTCCGGCAGATTGCCGCCATTGAACAACTCCATGGCGAGCGTTTCGGCCTGCTGGCAGACCAGCTGGAAAGTGGGGCTCTGTTCGTCTCGCAGATAGAGACCGGCTGGATGTGTCTAAACTGCGGCCACACCCAAAACAGTCTGGAGGCCCCGAAGCAGTGCCCCGTCTGTAATCACGGTCAGGGCTGGTTTATCCGGTTGGAGCTGGCCCCTTGGTCTCCAGTGGTAAAGCAAACATGAATTAAGAACTATGCCGCATCGGGAGCGGCAAGCAAAACAGGCTGAAAGCGACGCTTTCAGCCTGTTTTCTTACATATGGTGTGAATACGATCAGCCGCGCTGCACCTCCGGGAAATCCTTGATGAGCAGCAGCAGTCCCTCCTTCACGGAGACCACAGCGATCTGCCCCGGCAGCACCTCGTTGCTGGTGCCGTACTGGTAGCCGCAATGAATTTCCCCGTTGTCCAGTGGGAACTTGCAGCCGGTCTCCGTGATGCCCCGGGCGGTGCCGGTGATATTCACCAGAGAGTAGAAGGGAAACCGCTCCGGAATCTCCACCTTCTCCGCCCCCACCAGCTCCATCTCCGAATAGTCATCTACCAGCAGGGCCCGTTTCCCCTGCTCCCGCAGCATTACCAGCAGATAGACATTCACCAGCGTATGATCCAGCCGTCCGCCGGAAACGCCTACCAGCAAAAATTCGTCGAACCCCCGGCGCATGGCCTCCTTGGCAGCAAACACCGTGTCCGTATCATCCTTCTTCACCGGCAGAACGATGGTCTCCCGGTCAGTCTCCGGCTTTTCATGGGAATCGAAGTCCCCCACGATCAGATCCGGCTCCGCTCCCAGCGCCTTCTGATGTCGCAGGCCGCAGTCGCAGTAAATGAAAAAATCGTCAGGCCGGAAATATTGCCGTACCCGGTCATAGGTCCGGATCTCCGCGCCGCCGACGATCACGCAGCGTCTCATATCCATCACATCCTTTTCCGCTATCATACCCCGTTTTTTGCCGGGCCGCAATCTTTTTGCGGATAAAATCGCAAAAACCTGAAATCCTAACACTACCAACTGGAAAAAGGAGTGAGCCTATGGAAACAGGCATCCATAATACCTCCGAGATTGGGCGGCTGCGGAAGGTTCTGCTGCACCGGCCCGGTCAGGAGCTGGAAAACCTCATGCCGGAATATCTGGAACGGCTGTTATTTGACGATATTCCCTATCTGAAGGAGGCCCAAGCCGAGCATGACGCCTTCGCCCAATGCCTCCGGGACGCCGGGGTGGAGGTGGTCTACCTGATCGATCTGGTGGTCAATTCCCTGACTTCACCGGAGGTACGGCAGGAACTGGTAACACAATTCTTAAAGGAGGCCGATCTGCCGGACGAAGCCGTTGGGAAGGCCGTAGCAGAATATCTCTCTGAACTGGATGACCGGGCCATGGTGTCCGCCATGATGGCAGGCATCCGCCGCAGCGACCTGCGAAAGCAGGGAGGCCGTCTCAGTGACCACCTGTCCGGTCTTGAGGAGGGCTATCCCTTCGCCGTAGATCCCATGCCCAACCTCTACTTCACCCGCGACCCCTTCGCCACCATCGGCACCGGCGTATCCATTCACAAAATGCACACCGTCACCCGAAACCGGGAGACCCTGTTCGGCCGGTTCATCTTTGAGCATAACCCCTGGTACCAGAACGCACCTCGCTGGTATGACCGCAGTGCATCTTCCTCTTTGGAGGGCGGCGATATTCTGGTGCTGTCCCCTCAGGTGTTGGCTGTGGGCATCTCCCAGCGGACAGAGGGGGATTCCATCGACCAACTGGCCCAGACGGTGCTCTCACAAAGCAAGACTTTCCAAAAAGTTCTGGCTTTCAACATTCCCAAGAGCCGCTCCTTCATGCATCTGGATACCGTGTTCACCATGGTTGACCGGGACAAGTTCACCGTCCATCCCAACATTCTCAGCGACATCACCGTGTTCGTCATGGAGCTGGGTGAAAATCAGCAGATGCAGATCCGTCAGGAGACCGGGCGGCTGGAGGATATTCTCAAGGAGCACCTGGGGCTTAGTCAGGTGACGCTGATTCCCTGCGGGCAGGGCAGCGTCATCGACGCAGCCCGGGAGCAGTGGAGCGACGGCAGCAACACCCTCGCCATTGCCCCCGGTGAGGTGGTGGTCTATACCCGGAATCATGTCACCAACCGCTCCTTGGAGGAGGCGGGCATCCGCATCCACGCCATCCCCAGCGCCGAGCTGAGCCGGGGCCGGGGCGGCCCCCGGTGCATGAGTATGCCGCTGATCCGGGATGACCCTTAGCGGGTTCTTGCTCCCGCAGGGGGGGCGGTTCCCACCGCAGAATGCACTACTTTTCTTTTGAGATATCAAACGCACCAGATTGGTGCGAAGAGGTGCGGCGATGCCGCACCGGATTGAATCCCCATTTTCTTTTCGTCTTGCCGAAAAGAAAACGGCCATTCATGGTCAAAAGAAAAGACGCTGTAGGGATGAGTTGACCGACGGAGCGGCCAACTCACCCAAAACGTGAACTGGCCGTCACGAACTGCCGACTGAACTTGAAACTCCCCTACCGGCTGCGCTATACCTGAATCTCAAATCAGTGCGCCGCCGCATCTGCGGGCATGGAGCACAACGGGGTGCAAATAGGACACCCTCTGCTTCTCTTTCCGCTGCCGCTCCCCCGTCCAACTCCGGGAGGGGTTTCCAAAGGCGGGGGCCTCACCTCCGTCCCCCGTCCCCGGGAGAGGGTTTCCAAAGGGAGAGGGCCGCAGCCCTCGCCCTTCGTGTCGTTGGGGGTCCAGGGCGAAGTCGAAATGCCCTGGTGCTTTTCTTCCGGGGTGTGGGGCGGGTTCTTTTCCAGAAAAGAATGCGCCCCACGTCCTTGCGGTGGGAACCGCCCCTTGCGGGAGTAAGGGAAATGTGGGGGACATTCCAATGGGCAAAGCCCATTGAGAAGAATTGCACAGCTATTTGTTCAATTTCTGCTTCAGCTCATACAGCAGCCCCATTGCCTCAATGGGTGTCAGCGTATCCGGCTGGCAGCGGCGGATGGCGTCCAGCACTTCGCCCTCGCTCATGGCGTCCAGCGAGACCTGATCGGTCTCTTTCCGGGTGGCCACGTACTGTACGCCGTTTTCGTCCTCCAGCTCCTTCAGAATGACCTTGGCCCGCTGGACCACCTTCTCCGGCAGACCCGCCAGCTTGGCGACTTCGATGCCGTAGCTGCGGTCGGCGCCGCCGGGGATGATCTTCCGCAGGAAGATGATATCCTCCCCCCGGCGCTTGACGGCGATGTTGTAGTTCACCGTGCCGGGGAGGGTGTTTTCCATTTCTGTCAGCTCGTGATAGTGGGTGGCAAACAAAGTTTTGGCCCCCAGGGTCTTTTTGTCGGCGCAGTATTCCAGCACCGCCCGGGCGATAGCCATGCCGTCAAAGGTGGAGGTGCCCCGGCCGATCTCATCCAGGATCAGAAGAGAATTTTTGGTGGCCTGATGGAGAATATCGGAGACCTCCGTCATCTCCACCATGAAGGTGGACTGTCCGGCGGAGAGATCGTCACTGGCGCCGATGCGGGTGAAGATCCGATCCACCACGCCGATATGGGCGTATTTGGCGGGGACGAAGCTGCCCATCTGGGCCATGAGGACGATGAGGGCCACCTGCCGCATATAGGTGGATTTACCCGCCATGTTGGGGCCGGTGATGATAGCCACCCGCTCCTCCTTTTCCCCCATAAACGTGTCGTTGGGGACGAACAGGGCGTCTTTCAGCACCTTTTCCACCACCGGATGACGACCCTCCCGGATCTCAATGACCCCGGACTCGTCCACCTCCGGACGGCAGAAATTGTTGTGGACTGCTACGGAGGCAAAGGAGCACAGCGCGTCGCACTCCGCCACCGCCGCGGCGGTTTTCTGGATGCGCCCGGCGTTGTCCGCGATCTGCTGGCGCAGGGCGGAGAACAGCTCATATTCCAGCGCCACCACCCGCTCGGAGGCCGTCAGGATCTCATGTTCCAGATCCTTCAGTTCCTGTGTGATGAACCGCTCGCCGTTTACCAAGGTCTGTTTGCGGATATAGGTTTCCGGCACCTGCTCCTTAAAGGCATTGGAGACCTCAATATAGTAGCCGAACACCTTGTTATAGCCGATTTTCAGGGTGCGGATGCCGGTTTTTTCCTTCTCCTTGGCCTCCATCTCCGCCATAACGCCCTTGCCGCTTTTCAGGATGTGCCGCAGGCGGTCCACTTCTTCATTGAAGCCATCCCGGATGATGCCGCCTTCCCGGACGGAAAAGGGCGGCTCGTCACAGATGGCGGCGGCAATGTCCCCACTGATATCGTCCAGCGTGTCCAGCTCGGCGGTCAGTTTGGTCAGACGGCGGTCGGAAAACCCGGAAAGCTGTTCCTTCAGGTTGGGCAGCTTTTCCATGGCGGCGCGGAGGGAGGTCAGATCCCGGCCTCCGGCGGTGCCATAGACGATGCGGCCAATGAGCCGTTCCATGTCTCCAAGGCCGGTCATTCCGGCGATGAGTTCCTCCCTGCGGATGGTGTCATCCACCAGTGCTGCCACGGCGCTGCTGCGGCGGTCAATATCCGTTACGGACAGCAGGGGCTGCTCCAGCCAGCTGCGCAGCATCCGCCCGCCCATGGGGGTCTTGGTTTTGTCCAGCACCCAAAGGAGGCTGCCTTTCTTCTCCTTGCTCCGAAGGGTCTCTGTCAACTCCAGATTCCGGCGGGCGGCCAGATCCAGCTCCATGAAGCGGCCCTGACGGTAGTAATCCAGTTCCCGGATGTGGGAGAGGTCGGTTTTCTGGGTCTCGTAGAGGTAGTTCAGCAAACCGCCCAGAGCCATGGCGGCGGCAGGCTCCCCGGCGGGCAGCTTGGAAAAGGCTTCCTCACCATATTGAGCGCGGATATTTTTCTCCGCCTCTGCCAGCCGGAACCGGCGCTCACCACCGTTTTCATAGCGGCAGTGGAATTTGTCGGTAAGGACGTCTGTCAGCGCCTTCTCGCTGAAAGCCCCGTCGCTGAGAATGGCCTCGGCGGGGCTGAACCGGCCCAGTTCGTTGATGATATGGGTCAGGGTATCCTTGCCAGAGAAGGCGGTGAGGTGCGTCTCACCGGTAGAGAGGTCGCAGAAGGCCGCGCCGCCTCCCTGACTGTCCAGATAAATGCCGCAGAGGTAGTTGCCGGACTTATCATCCAGACATGCGGCGTCGATAACAGTGCCGGGGGTCACCACCCGGATAATATCCCGCTTCACCAGCCCCTTGGCGGTGGCGGGGTCCTCCATCTGCTCGCAGATGGCCACCTTGTAGCCCTTGGCGATGAGACGGGCAATATAGGACTCGCTGGCGTGATAGGGGATGCCGCACATGGGGACCCGTTCTTCCTCCGGCTTGGCGTTTTTGCCGTGGTCCCGGGAGGTCAGGGTCAGGTCCAGTTCCTTGGAGGCCAGTTTGGCATCGTCGGCGAACATCTCATAGAAGTCCCCCAGACGGAAAAACAGAATGGAATCCGGGTTGTCCTTCTTGATTTCCAGATATTGCTTCATCATGGGGGTCAGTTCCGCCATAAAAATACCTCTTTCTTTATCTTTCAGCAAATGTTTCTGTTTTATGATACCAGATCGTATAAGGGTGTGCCGCCTTGCGGCACGGGAAAGCATGGTGATACCATGCAGAATTGAATCCCCATTTTCTTTTCCTCTTGCGGAAAAGAAAACGGCCATTCATGGTCAAAAGAAAAGACGCTGAGGGATGATTTGACACCTCCGTGTCAAATCACCCAAGACGGGGGCTGGCCGCCACGCACTGTCGGCAAAATCCAGAAGTCTCTTGCCGGCTGCGCCGACAGATATTCCTCGAATAACTGCGCCCCCGCATCTGTGGGCGCGGCGTTCATTGGGGTGCAAAGAGGACACCCTCTGCCTCACTTTCCGCTGCCGCTCCCCTTATCCTTAGAGGGGTTTCCAAAGGGGAGGGACCGCAGTCCCGCCCCTTTGTGCCACGAGGGGGCATGGGGGACGGGTGGCGTCCCCCATGTTTCGGGTGAGGGTCTAAGGGGGAGGGACCTTTGCGCCAAAGGCCCCTTCCCCTTGCCCCGTAGTGGGAACTGCCCTCTGCGGGAGCAGACGGTTTTATCTGATTTCCAGATAAAGTAAAAATATCTTATTTCAAGATACATATACTCATTTTAGGTGATGTATATGCGAACTGAGATATTGAAATACGGAAGGATCCGAGATTTGCGAAATGACAGAGGACTCACGCAGAAAGACGTTGCGAACGTGCTCCATGTCAGCCAAAACACATATAGCCAATACGAAATTGGCGTTTCACGGTATCCGCTGGACGCAATCATCAAATTGGCCGAATACTATGGCGTCAGCATCGACTATTTAGTTGGCCTGACCGATGAGCCGAAGCCTTATCCACGGAAGAAAAAATGAACAGGTTTTTTGAATCTCTCATCAATCTCTTCTTCCCTCCGAAATGCCCATTCTGCGGCAAAATATTGGACACTGTTGTTGCTTTGCAAACAAGCTGCGAAAAATTTTCATACAATCTGCAAAAAAGAAACGGCGCTTAAAAGGGTTTTAAGTAACCTCTTAAGCGCCGTTTCTTTACTCAGATTTAAGGCTGTTTTTTCTTGCGGTTTCCGTGTTCCTCCAGGATCAGGTCTTTACCAGTCCTGCGCTGCTGGTTCGGTATGTATTCCAGCAGGTCAGAAATACTGCAGTCCAAGACCTCGCAAATCCTGTCCAGCTGATCGAAAGACACCCGGTCTGCCATCTCGTTGTATAGGTCACCGATGGTAGAAGGGCGAATGCCGGTCAGCCGGGCAAGTTTTGCGCGTGTCCATCTGCGCTCTCCGAGGATTCGAGATAGGTGATTCTTTATCATCACAAATGCCCCTTTAGGGATATATTACCAGAGAAAAGGGGTGTTTTAGGGCGGTTTGTGATGAAATCACTCGAAGCGTGATAATTTAACGAACTTTGTTAGAAGTTACGGATAATCAACTCCGCATACTGGGTCTGGTTATTTCCCTTCCCAGCCAGAGTCGTGGTTCGAGTGATGCCCTCGATACGGTAATCTGCATACAGCTCTCGAATCAAAGGATGGTCATTGTAGGAGAGGATAAAACGGCCTTTTACTTGGCTTAAAACCTCTCTTAAACGGTGGTGATCCTGGGCGCTGAAAGGGCTGTCATAATACTTCTCGGTATTCACATAGGGCGGGTCGAGGTAGAACAGAGCCGTTGGCCTGTCGTAGACCTTGATAAGGTCAGCGAAGTCCTTGTTCTCGATGTTCACTCCCCGGAGCCGTTCCCGCACCTTCTCCAGGTACTCCACGGCGTTGTCGACCTGCTTGGAGCTGGTGGCGTAGGTGCGGTTGTCACAGCCGAAGCTGATCTTGACCGTATAGAAGAAGCGGGCCGCTCGCTGAATGTCCGTCAGGCCGCGTCCCTGTCCCTGCGCGAGGCAATCAAAGAACTGCTCCCGTGAGGTAAGCATCCACTCCATCTCGCGCTGCAGTTCCCCGCAATGGTACTTCACACAGCGGAAGAGGTTCACCAGGTTGCTGTTGATGTCGTTGTAGACCTCCAGCTGGTTTGCTTTCTTCTCCTTGGCGAAAAGCACCCACGCCGCGCCGCCGAATACCTCTACATAGCGCCCTACCTCATCGGTGGGGAACCGCTCTAAAATGGCCTTGCGGAGCATACGCTTGCCGCCGATCCAGCCGATGAAACTTTCCATAGCATTCATCCTTTTCAAGTATTAAAGGGGCACAATCCTCGGATGAGCTATGGAACAGCCCTGCAGCTTGGGGCTGCAGGGCTTTAGATTGCAGGGCTGTCTGTGCTGCCTATGGGTTCGGTTTCCTGGAAGCCGTTTGCTTTGGCTTTTTCAAATGTGATTCCACCTTCGGTGTGATCTGATTTCGCCATATTGAGATAGAAACTGCATACCACGCCGTGGGCTGTCCAGGGAAGCCCCACCATGGCGGAGATCCATGGCAAAGAGCCGGTGTAGCCGACGCGGATACAGTAGGCGGCCAGTAAAAGGCCACCTACTGTTACTACCCACAATAGTGGGCGAATGTCGGCAATCATCCACTTGGAGAATTGGGAGAGGTCTGGCTTTTTCGCCGTTTTACTCCCGGCGAGGCGTTTCCCGCCGCTCATCACGCCAGCCCATGATCCTGGGCGAAGCGGTAGAAGAGCTGAGCGGCCTGCTCACGGGTCAGAGGGCTGGCCCACATATAGTTAGGCTGGCCATCTGCAGTGGTGCCGTTACCGGCGAACAGGCCCACACGGATAGCCCACTCCCTGGCCTCCCGGCTCCACTCGCCGCAGTCATTATCCTGCAGCTCCTTCTGGTGCGCGGTCATAGCGACCTTGAACATCTCATTGAACTTGTTCTGATCCATATCGTCATCCTCCTCTGGTACGATGGAAAAGTCGGGGCGGCCATAACCGCCAATCTTGCTGTAGGTCAGGGCATAGCTCTTGTCTCGGACACAGCCGCCGTTCTCCACGACACCCGCTGCGGAACTGGTATTGCCCTCAATGGTGTAAACCCGGCCTCCAGCCACCTTCTCTACGATGCCGGTATGATACATGGTCTTGCCGCCGTCATTTGTGAAGAAGATCTGGTCGCCGGGCTGTGGGCCGCTGGTGTGAAACTGGCCCTTCTGCTTGTAGTAGTTGGCGGAGCCTGAACACCCGGCTCCCACACCTTTCTTAGCCTGACAGAGCAGCTTCAGGCCCAGCTCCAGGCCGAAGGTCTGGATGAAGCACCAGTCGGTGAAGATGTCACACCAGGCATAGCCATTCTTCTTGCCGTTGTAGACCACGCCCAAGGCATCCAGGTCACGAGCGTACTTGTTCCAGTTCCCGTCCCCAGCGTTGGCCGTCTTGTCATCGAGCTGGGCGTTGGTATCCTTCTCGATGTAGCCAATCTCAGCCCTGGCAGTGGCCAGCAGTCTCTCAACCGGCCTCATGGCCATCATCCTCCCCCACAACGACACCCTGCTCGATGGCGATCAAGCCATTGTTTGTCAGATCATATACGGCGGCCTCAATCAGCGCATCCAGCTTTTCAGCATCAATGGTAATGCCATGCTCCTGGAGCCAGTTCAGCACATAGGCTTTCTTCTCCTCGCCCCTGCCGGAGCCGGTGTAGATCTGCTCGGCAGCGGTGACGGCGATCTTCACCCAGGCATTGATCTCAGCCTGCTGGGAGGCCGTGGTCTTGCTCTTGATATAGGGGATAACAATGGCGGTGATGATGGCCGCCAGCAGTGCAAAGACGGCCTCAATAATCACGGTGATGTCAAACATAGTGTAATCCTCCTCGAATAAAATAGGTTCTCAAATGCGATTTAAAGGGACAAAAAAGCCCGCCCAAAGGAGCGGCAGGAACCTCCTTTGGGCGGATATTCAGCAGGGCATAGGCCCCACCCCCTTTCCGTAGGCAATATAAAAAGGCCGCTCCATGAGCAGCCTTTTTCATATCACTTCGCGCCGATCAGATTGGCGATATGCCGCAAATCCTCCACCGGCGCATTGAAAAACTCATAGTTCCAGAGCCAGAAATCCTCATGCTCCGGCCTTCTGTACTTTTGGCACAGCGGATCGTCCCACACGCAGTCCCAACGGCGCTGACAATCATCTCGCTCATTCTTAGGGCGCAGACGGGCAATAATAGACTCCAGCAAGACTCCCCGCTCCTGGCCCTTTCCATCATCATCCTGGGTGAAATAATCGAACGCAATCTGGCTGGTGACAGTGCAGAGCGGCTGCTCTCCCAGGTAGATAAAGCCCTCCTGCGCCGTCAAATGAGTGCCCCACGGGATATTTATCGGGATACCGAAGGCACTGAAGCGGGCGCGTTTCCTTGCAATATAACTGCTGTGTTCTACCACACTTATTCCTCCTGCTCCGTCCATCCATACACACCGGGTTCCCACACATTATTATCCACGCTGCTGATCCAGTGCTTCCCATTGTGACTTACCTTCGCTCCCGAACTATAAGCGTCATGTGCGCCCACAGGCTGGCTCCAGGCTGGCCATTCCTCTGCGGGATCGGATGTGCCTGCCCACAAGCTGGAAGCTGTGTCTGGTGTCCATTCAGCCTGTGAGGTATGATCCTGAACACACTTATAAAGCGCACCATTATACCTCCTGATCTGTCCCACCTTGTAGGCCACCGGGTAGGCCCACTCTGCAAACAGATCAGCGTGTTCAGCCGCTGTAGCATCATCGATACTTCCTGCCTCAGCAAGCGTCACAAACACAATATCATTCGTTTCCTTAGCTTTGGTGATCTCACTACCCGCATCAACTTCCTCCAACATAATGGTGGATACCCCTTCCAGAGCCTCTCGCCCCAGCAAGTGATAAACCTTTCCGTCAAAGGCAATGCCCGAAGCCTCCGGCTCCGGGCAAAGAACGAAGCAGCCATTATCATGCTGCTTAATATAGGTGAGGAACTCGGTCAAGCCGATGGTTGTTCCATCCTTTATGATTTTATACATTTTGCACCTCCAAAAAAGATCGCATGATAAAGCCGCCGCAAGCGGAGCAGCCGTCCGTGGTCGTTGAAGTTGCGGTAATATGCGCTCTGGCACTCCATGTACTGCTCCACCTCTGAAAAGGGCCGCTTCCCAGCCATAAATTCCTGGTGAAACAGCTTCAGCTTTCGTCTGGCTCGTTTGATCCCGTCCCGGCTGCCATTGACCTTAACCTTGCCAGTCTCCGTCAGTGTAAACCGGGCCTTGCACCAGCGGAAAGACTTTGTCAGGGGGATGATCTTGCACTTACGCTTGTTCACCCGGATCCCCATAGTCTCAAACCGCCGCACCATCTCCCGGATCACAGCTTTCAGCTGCTCCACATCGGGCATGATGATGTAATAGTCATCCATGTAGTGCCCGGCGCAGTGGACACCCACCTGACACTTCAGCCAGTTGTCCACGGCGCTGGGCAGCGCCACCATCTCTTGCTGGGATGGCTCCACACCCAGCGGCATCCCCCGGCCTGGTGCAGTGCTGGGTGCGTAATCCACCACAGTATCCGCCACCCGGCGAAGATCCGGGTTTGGGATCAGCAATTGGTGTCTCTGGTAAAGAGCCTGGCGAGGCGCTCCAGGGAAGAAGGCTTTCAAATCCACAAGGCCTATGGCTCCGGCGCGCCCATACCGGCGATAATGCCAGTGCAGATGCTCCTTCAGCCGCCGGAAGTGCCAGTGTAACCCTTTATTCCGCTGGCTGGCCCCATTGTCGTAGATCATGCTGGGGTTATACAGCGGAATCAGCACCTCGTTGCAGAGGGTCTTATGAACTTGTCGGTCTGTAATGTGGGGTGCGTCGATGGGGCGCACCTTACCGCGCTCACACAGCGTGAAGTGAACACATTTCCCCGGCTTCCAGGTGCCAGAAAGGATCTCCCGCCTACGGCGGGCAGTACCTGAAAACAGGTGGTTCTCAAAGTTTTGGACGCTCTGCTTCCAACGCACACCGTTGCAGCAGCGCCGTCCAAGGAAGAACATCTTGCGATAGCTAAATACCTGGTCTATGGTTCCCAGGGCAGCACAACGCGCCGCCCGCTTTTCTTGCCGCCTTACTCGACGGCGTTGGTATCGCGCCTCACGGCGCTCTTCACTGGTCATAAAAAGTATTCGCCCTCCGCATAGTTAAGTTGTAGGTGCGCCTCTAAACTACTTTGGCCCAGCACATGAAACGAGATCAGCGCAATCACCCGCCATGCAAGCAGCGTCCGTGCGTGGCCGTCAGAGGGCAGTTTCAGGGGTTTCCCCCTGGGAAGTATCTCTCCTTTTACATCGGTCGTCTTTCACCGCTTGGCTACTCCATTTGACCGTGTACCTGTAAAATCCGGGCAGCAACGCCGCCGAGTAGTAGGCGTTGTTATTGTTGTTGCCGCCGCCGGTGTTGACATTGCAGAAGTTATTGTTGTTGTTGTAATTAGGGGAACGGAGCCACCACCACACCGCTAAGCGGAATTAACAGAGATACACCCACACAAGGTTAAAACTTCTTGATCTGACCTTTCAGAAGTTCATTCTCCCGGTCAATCAGGTCGCCTAACCGCTGTGCCATCTTGTCCAGCTTCTCCTTCGCTTTCCCGGACTCCACCTGTCGCCCTGTCGAAGTGGTAAAACATCCCTCCGGGTTTAGGTACATGATCCGGTAACACTTGGAAAGCCGGGTATCCAGCGCCATGAGGGAGGCCCGTGCCTCCAGCAGATGGGCCTTGCGGAGCGCCCGCCGCTGATCATCCGAAGGGTAGATGCTGTTTGCCTTTTCCGCATGATCCTCGACCTCGCCTGCCAGCTTTGCAATTGGCTCTGCGATGAGCCGTGAATACCGGGCCGATAACCTGGTCAGAAAGTTTATCGTTTCATCGTAGATCTCGCCCGCACAGTTCACAAACTCCATCTTACTGACACTTCGCTGTGCCTTTAAAACCGACATTCTTTCACCCCCATTCGCTGGGATCCGCCTAAAAGTATAGCATAAAAACAATGTCAGTCATAGGCCATTTTCAAAAAAATCGCGTCGGCGCTTCGCGCCGACATTTTTTAAGGCGCGGCCCCGACCAGCTGCTCCTCCCGGAGGGCCGCCCCCTTCCGGGGGCGGGATGTGTCCGGATAGCTCTGCGGAGGATTAGGTAGCAAAGCCGGGCAGCAACGCCGCCGAGTAGTAGGCGTAGTAATTGAGGTTGCCGCCGCCGGTGTTGACAAAGCAGAAGTTATAGTTGTGGACGTAATAAGGGGAACGGAGCCACCACCACACCGCTGTCCCGACAGCGGTGTGCTTATAAGCGATTTTGCTGTTGCCTGCCTTATAATAGTCATATTGGAGCTGGCTATTTCTTTCGTAGTCATTTGCATAGTACCTGGCTCCAAACACCTCAAATTCTGCAAGAAGGAACAGATAGTCCGTGGTCACCGTAACATTTCCTGCTACATTCCCTGTTGCGTTTCCGACATTATCAGTGTACTTCGTCACCGACTTCATCACAGCCCGCAAATCAGAGGGGAGTGCAGCCATCAGGCTGTTGGCCAGCGGGCTGGTGGGAGTGTTGCTATTGCCCAACAGCGTTTTTCTCATGCTGGAGTCCTTCCACCCTCCCACATTCGTGTTGCTGTCATTCATGTGGAAATATCCAGCACCATTTACATTATTCCCGTATTGATTATCACAGAGCCCCACCATCGTACCGCTGATTTTGCCCAGCTGCCAATGGATGCGATGCGTACCTTCTTTGCCGGAATTGTGGTTGAACCCCAAAATGAATGCGTTAATAGAAAGGTTGGAGAAGGTGAAATTACCCACCGTGCCATTGATAGTAATGGCTTTGGTATCACCAGCACTCCAGTAGTTTGCACCCTCGTCGGCGTCGCTGGCTGCCTTGATCGCTGCCCAGCTGTTAGCGTTAAGCGTGGAATTGAACAGGTTCACCTGCACTGTGCAGGTCTTATTGGCTGGGGCCGTGTGGTTTGTACCCTCTGCCACTTTAACGGTGATCGTGGCGCTGCCATAGGCTTTGCCAGTTACAGTGACCGTGTTGCCGGAAACCGACACTGTGGCAACGCTGGTGCTGCTGGAGGTGGCGGTGATCACCCCGTCACCGGCCCTGGTCACGGTGATGGTGGTGGCCGAAGTGCTTTTGTTCAGGGTGATGCTGGTCTTATTCAGCGATAAGCTGCCTGCCGCCTTGCCGATTTGCCAGGCGACTGTCTTGGCCCCAGTGCCGCCGTCACTCCACTGATAGTTGCTTGTCGGGGTAAAGGTTGCATTATAGCTGCCCGCATTGGTGCCGCTGGTTGTTCCACCGATGGTCAATTTGGAACTGTCATAGTTGCTCCAAGAAGGGCTTTGTGCCGAGCCGGTATAGGTCAGGCTCCCACTTTGCGTTGGTGTTGTAGAGATTGCCGCCCGCTGGATCTGCCACGCCACGCTGCGCGCTGTGACCGTGCCGTCGCTCCACTGGTAGTTACTGGTGGGGGTAAAGGTCGCCGTATGGCTGCCTGCATTGGTGGCAGAAGTCGTTCCACCGATGGTCAGTTGAGTGCTGCTGTAGTCGGCCCAACTGGGGCTTTGCGCCGAGCCAGTATAGGTTAGGCTCCCACTCTGCGAGGGGGCCTTGGCGATGGTAGCCCGGCCTATCGTCCAGGTGACCTCTTTGGTGGTGTTGGTGCCATCGCCCCAAGTGTAGCCTTCCATCGGCGTGAAGGTGGCGGTATAACTTCCTGCATCGGTGCCGGAGGTCTGTCCACCCAGGGTTAGGGTTTCCGGGTTATAGCTATTCCAGGTCGGGCTTTGCGCCGAGCCGGTATAGGTCAAGCTGCCGTTTTGAGTGGGAACTGCATCAATGGTATGGGCCAGCTTCGTAATAGCCTCCAGTGCAGCATCCGCAGCAATCAGAGCATTGGAAGCGTCTTTCCCCGCCTGGTCTGCTACCTGTGCCGCATTGCGTGCTGCTTCCAGTGCTTCTGTAGCCTTTTCATCTGCATCTTCTGCAGCCCCAGCTGCAGCGGATACAGCCTTAGTGTTCTGGTCGGCCTGCAGCTTCACCGCATGGGTATTGGTGATCATCTGCTGCACCACGGGGTTTACAATCGTGCTGGCCCGTACCGGATCGGTGTCCTGAATCTTGCGAATGGCCCCCGCATTATACTCCGGACTTTCCGGGACTGTGTAAAACTCTTCTGCCATGGGCTGTCACCTCCAAGTCAAAATTCATCATCAAACTCGAAGGTGAAGCTGACATCTTCATCCTTCTTTTTGGGATACATAGTTTTGATAGCCACCACATCCCCATCGCTATCCACCAAAGCCGCCTCGTTGATCTCTTCGCCCACCATCGCGTCCTTGGGAATGGTCACCGCATAACGGGCGGTAGTTTCAGCCGGATAGGTCACACTCTCCACCTCATAGCGGGCAAGTTCGCTGTTGAGGGCCGTCTGTGTTTCCAAGGGTACAAGCGGCTCTCCGCTCTCATTTACACCGCCGTTTCCGAATGCCACATGGGTAATGACGGCCAGCGGCTTTTCCGGGTCGCTGGCTGCCATGCATAGTTTCCTGCGGCGTGTCTTTGTGATTACACTGTTTTCATTCATTAAAACTCCTCCTGCACGATTTGAGCATTAAATTTGCGGGAGCCATCAAATGAGGCAGTCCCATCAAAGGCATACCAGCTATCCATGGTCAAGGTGCCATTGATTTTTTCCCGGATAGGGAAGCCGGTGCGAATAGACATGGCCGGGAAAGTGATCCCGCTGAAGGACTGGTTGAACAAGATGCTGCCGTCAAAATCAGCCTCGCCGTCAAACCGCACAACCCGTTGACCTCTGGTGTTAGCAAAGCGGGAGCGTATCTTCAGGCGGTATAGAGACACCTCGACTTTGTTCTCTATTCCGATGGGCCGAAACGCCCCCACAATGTCGAATGTCAGGTGGGCCGGTTTGATTTCATCAATCTGCCGGATCAGCTCCGACAGGTCTGGAAAAACGCCTTCAAACAGCATATAAACGATGACAGTGAAGGCGTACTGGCTGAAATGCTCCACCACCGCCCCATCGCACCCCGTAACAATTGACACCATCTCCCGGATGGCCTCCACGGTGGTGGTGCCCCGCGTGTTCAGCTTTGCCAGCACCTTGGCCCGCCGCGCCTCCAGGCTCTCTGTGGTATTGACCGGAAGCTCGAACAGACGCTCATGGCGGTGGAGCAGGAAAGTGCTGGTGCTTATGATTAGCTGGTTTTCTATTGCCGCGATGGTGCGCTGCGTCTGCGTCAGCTCCGTCTGCTCCGCTTGGAGGAGGTCTGCCATCTGCGCCATTGTCCGCACCTGCTTGGGAAGCATAAACGCATCATTGATCGCCACTGATCTCCACCTCCTCCAGCGTGAAATATTCCTCGTAGTCGGATGTGAGGGAGGCAAGCTGCCCGTTCAGGGTGTAACTGATAATATCCGCCACGCCGTCCACGCCGAAGATAAGGTCACCGATCCGGTAATAGCTAATGCTGCTCTTCCGGTTTTCATCGCCCCGGACGGGGGCGGTGTCGAAGTCCTCCCGGTTTACGCTGTCAATGTAGCTCTGCAGAGCCGCCTGGACATTCTGGCGGATGTCCGTGATGTTGTGCCCGCTGGCCACCGTGACCGTAACCACCACGGTAACGGCCTTGGGCGTGGCGGCCACCACCGTCACCTCGGCCCCGATCTGGCGTTCCGCCTCAATGTGGGCCTCTACATTGTCCAAGACCACCTCATCCGGCGCGCTGTACTTGTCGGAGAGGATGATCAGCTTGACCTTGCCTGCTCCACATACCTCTGCGCCCAGGCATTTGGCACCGCCCACGCCAGGCACCTGCTTTGCCCAGTAAATAAAATGGTTTCTGTTTCCGCTTGTGATGGGTCGCCGGATCTTCTCAAGCACCCGGTTTCGGAAGGACTCATCATTCTCGGCCTCTGCTCCTCCGCCAAAGGGGGCGGTGTTGGTAACAGAAGCGACACCGGAAATGGCCGTGCGTAGTGCCGTAATGGTGCCGATGCCCACATTCCCCACGGTGCCCGCTGTCTGGCACTTGGCTCCGACTTCGCAGTAACCTTCCGTGTTGATCTGTGCTGCTGCAGTGGTAACAAAGACCAGTGTGCCGTACAAAACCTCCGTGCCCAGCGGGATAACCGTCCCCGGCTCCCCGGTGAATAGAAGGTTTCCCACCGATGCTGCGGCGGGGTTTCTGGTTTCGTTGTAGTCCAGAGCCTTCCGGTCGAGGTATTCGCCCTCGGCGGTATCCAGCAGCACATGGTCGGGGATGGGCTTCACCTCCATCGCGTCCATGCGGGCCATCTCCTCGGCCACAGCCTGCAGGTTATCCATGCTGAAGCCGCCCTCGATCTTGTTCACAGGGTTTTGCAGGCTGTCCCGCATACGCTTCAGCACAGCAGATGCGCTGAAGTCCATGGTTTCCTCACTCATGCCACTCTCACCTCCCTGGCTTCCCATTCAATCTGCTCGGCCCCGTAAACTGTGGTGCAGTCAAACTCGACCTGCACCCCGCTGTCGGTGCGTGTAAACTGGAAATTGCTCAATTCTAAAATATAGGGGTTGACCATCAGCGCCTCGATGATAAACCGCTTCAGCTCGGAGGTCACAATCTCTGAGTGCAGGCCGCTGCCGATCAGGGTGTGGATCTCGCTGCCGAAGGTGCCGTCATAGGCGGTGTAGCGGAATCGCTCTGTAGTCAGCGCCTTGAATATCCATATCCGCAATGCCTCGTTGCCCTCCACCAGGTAGGTGTTCCCATCGCGGAGCAGCAGGCAGTTGTTTTCAAAGTCGTATGCGTACTCCCGAAACATCGGCAGCTCACTGCTCTCGGAGGACTCCAAAACCTCCGGGCTGATAAAGGGGAATATGCTCATGCTGGCACCACCTTTGCGATAACATAAAACGCGACGCCGGATTCATACACCAGCACTTCATCCCCGGCCTGGAGGGACAGGGAGGCGCTTTTGTAGAGGTGCTTCGAGATCACCTGATCATGCGCTTTGATGGTCAGCGGGGTGGTGGTATTGACGGTTGCAAACCGCCAGGGGCCGTCCGTGCCGCTGGAGCCGTCACCGCGCAGAGCCTCGGCCATCTCTACAGCCCATCTTGACATATCTCTCGCCTCCTATCCTTGGGATTGGTTTTCAATCTCCTTCTCGTCCATCATGTTGGAGAAGGCCAGCGTCAGGGCCATCTCGTGTTTGCCGTCCGTGAAGGTGTGGGTGTCGCTCTCAATATAGAACTTGCCAAATAGCCCGGTAGTGGTTTCCTGGACGATCAGCGCGTAACCGCTGACCGCCCGGCTGTCCCCCGGACAGCCGGTGACGCTGCCGGTCTGCTCCAGCGTCTGCAGGAGGGCCTTGGCCTCGGTCTGCGCGTCCTTGCCGTCCTCCTGCTTATAGACCGTCTGCACCACGCCATACTTCTGCTGGGCGGCTGTGTCCTCCACCACGCCGATCTGGTTGCCGTCCTTATCTGTGATCAGCACCCGGTCAACCAGGTTTTGCAGGCTGGTCTTGTAATTGGCCTCCGTCAAATTGTAGGAGCCGTCCAGCACCGCCCCGCAGAGCGCCCCCTTTTCGATTACATGGAGCTGTGTGGCGTTTTTAATCAGGGGGATGTATTTCTTGCCGTTCTTCCGGCTGGCGGCTGTGTAGGCCGCCATAATGCCGTCATACGCTTTCTTTCCCAGCCATGGCATATAAACGGGGATCCCCGTGGCTGCAGCCGAGCCGAAGGGGATCCCCAGGTGGGAACATATCCAGGCGGTGATAGCCTCCGGGGTTTCGTTGTCGAACACCCGGTTGATGTCGGACTTTGTGACATAGAACATCAGGTCGAGGGCGGTGTAGGTCACCACATTCCCGCTGCCGGACTTCTCAATATCAAAGACCGGGCCGCTGAAGAGCAGCTTCCCGTCCTCCAGGAATTGTACCTGGTCGCCCTCGTTGATGTTCACTTTCGGGAGAAAGCGGTCGCTGTCCTTGTTGGCCACCGTGAATACCAGCTTCCGGGCCACCTGCTTGCTGTCGCCGCTCCAGGTGACCTTTTCGATGACCTCGGCCAGCTGCTTCCCCCCAGCGTTCAGTTCATAGCTCATGGGATCACCAGCTTCTGTCCAGGTTTGATCAGGTTGGGGTTGCTCCCTATTGTCCCCTTGTTGGCCTCATAGATTTTCGTGTACTGGGAGCCGTCTCCATAGTATTTCTTGGCGATGTTCCACAGACAGTCCCCGGCCACCACTGTGCAGCTCTTGGGGGCTGTCTGCGTGTTGGGCCGATTGTTCAGCCCGTTGGTGTCGCTCTGCTGCTGGGTTTCCACCTGCACTGCCGGGGTATTTAAGAAGCGGTACTCGGACAGCTCCAGGGTGTAATACACATCCTTGTCGCCTTCCCGGTGCTTCTTGGTCAGCTTGTCGATGCTCATGGCCAGGTTGAAGTCGCAGTCGCTGATGATGACACGGATGGGCTGTGTGCTGGTTTTCCATTTCTCCAGCAGCCGGATATACTCCATCGGCTCCCGGTCAGCGTAGCGGGCCAGCGGGGATGATGGGGATGGGAAAAAACTGGACAGGGAGCCTGTTACCAGGCCCCGGTGTCCGATCAGGTTTGCCTCGCCGATGTTCAGCAGGGTGATCTTCTGGTTATTCTGTGCCTCGGAGAACTCAAACTCCGAGGGGTTGATGGGGAGAGTGAACATCTCCTCATGGTTGTTGTAGCTCAATTCAATAATGCGCTGCTTCAAGCGGCCACCTCCTTACGCGGGCACCGGCACCATGTTCTTCACGGCCAGCACCACTTCCTTGGCGACCTTCTCGCCGATCTTGTCGATGTCGGCCTCCTCCCGCACCACGATGGTGTCGGCCAGCTTTGCCAGGGTAAGCTGGATGACCGAGGAAACAGGAGAATATCCGCCGCCCCTGCGGATGGGCGCGTTGGCCGGGACAGGAGAGGGGGCGTTCTGCGCTGCCGTGGCCGCCCTCATCCGCTGCAGGCTGCTGGCCAGCTGGACGCTTTCCTTGTTGGGCAGGATCCGTGTCCCGCGCGGCAGGTCGATCAGCTCCGGCCCTCGCTCACCCACCCAGGTGGGGCCGCCGCGCCAGTTGTTGGTGCCTTCCGCGTTGGAGCCTGTCTCACCGCCACCGCCGCCACCAAATCCAAACAGGCCGCCGACCTTATCCGCAATCCAGCTCAGGCCGTTGCCAATGCCCTCAACAACGGGCTTTATCTTATCCCACACGCTGCTGATGACGCTGGCGATGCCATTAAAGACCGTTTGCACCACATTGAAAAGGACTTTAAACACGCTGATGGCGATGTCAATAATCGGGGAAATGACCGACCATGCGGTGGTCAGGATGTCTGCCACCACCGGCATCACCGTGCCGATGATCTCCTGGATCCAGCCCATCTTGCTTCCGATGAAGGACAGCACGGAGCCGACCTTCTGGCCGATGCCGTCGAAGATGACCTGGAATACGGGGGCAAGGGTGGAGATGACCGTCCCGATGCCCTGCACCAGCCCCGCAATGACCGGGGCCGCCGCGCTGATCACCTGGCCGATGGTGTTTACCACCGTCTGGATCACAGGGAGAATGGCGGGAAGGACGGTTTGAACTGTCTGCATGATACTGCTGACTGCAGGCATGACCGCCGCGCTGACCTGCTGCAGGGTGCCCATCATAGATGCGCCGAAGCTGGACAGGGTGGGCTGTATCGCCTTAAACCCGCTGGTCAGCTTCGGGATAAAGGCGGTGATAGCCTCGATCCCGCTGCCGATCTTCTCGGCCAGCCCTGTTCCAAATGCCTCGAAAGCGGGGGCCGCTGTATCAATCAGAGTGATGATGCCGGACAGGGCGGGCTTCAGCTTATCCACGATCTTCAGGCCCATGTCTGCAATGTTGCTTTTCAGCTTGCCCTTGATGGTGGAGATCAGGCCGGAGCCTGTGGTGGCCAGCTTTTCAGCCGCCCCGCCGAAGAAGCTCTGCAGGTCGTTGGAAACACCCTGGAAGCCCTTCTGCTCGAACTCCTCCGCTGAAACCTTGAAGCCGAACTCCTTTAGTCGTTCCGTTTCGCCCATTTTGGCATCGGCCAGGGCCTCGATTGCGTCGCCGATGGTCTTGGTGCCGCCAGAGGCCGCAGCCATGTCCTCGGCCAGCTGCACCAGGCTCATGGCCTCCTTGGTGTCACCGTTGGCGATAGACACCGCACGGGAGCCAGCCGCAATCACCTCGCCCGTTTCAAACGGGGTGGCGTTGGCGTTCTCGCGGAGCTGCTGGGTGAACTCGTCGGCAATCTTCTGCACCCCGGCATCATCCAGGCCCTTGTTGGTGGCCCCGATGAAATGCTTCATCGAAACCTGTTGATTTTCCAGCTGCATACCGCTGGACACCACGCCGCCCAGCGCGGCGGTGGTGACTGTGGCCGCCACCGTGATGGGGATGGCGGCCTTTGCCAAACTTTTCAGCTTGCTGCTGATTTTGGAAAGCCCCGCCGTCACACCGTCCTTCAGTTTGACGATGGGGGTGGCCACCATCTTGCCCACGGCCTTGACCTTGTTGGTCACGGACTTCAGCTTTTCGGTGGCCATGTCCTTGATGGCCACTGCGGTGACGATCTTCTTTCGCAGCGGTTGTAACCGCCGCTGCAGCTGCTGCGCGGCCCGGTTTGCGGCTGTCGCGTCAAGCCGGGCGGTGCGCCGCCGATCCCAGGTGGACTCCAGCTCCCGGCGCGTCCGCTGCACATCGCGCCGGAATGCGCTCTGTTCTTGTCTGACGCTGCGGAGTACCGCCGACATATTATCCTTGATGGAGATTGCGCCCTTTACAACGCCCATCGGCAGTTCACCTCCTACCCTTCAAATGAGAACATCCGCGCCCGTTCCTCCAAGGCGACCCACATAGAAGCCTGATAAAAAAGTCTGGATTCATCATCCAGACTTAAAAACTCCTCTGCCTTCCATCCCTTTTGGATGTAGTAGTGGAGCAGGTATGCGTCGCCGTCCTGGGCAATTACTTTTTTAGCTGCTCAACAATGGTCACCTTGCCGTTCATCGCGCCGGACAGCGCCATGATGGCCTCGGAGATCTGCGTGATCTCGGCGAGGTCAAACATATTCACGATGTCCAGCGCCTCCCTCAGCTCCCGCTCCTCCGGGGGCAGCTCGGCTTCCTGGGCCATGATTTCCTTGGCCGCCTCCCGCAGATTCGGCTCCACGGCGGCCAGATAAATGCTGTACTTGTCGCTGCGCTTCGGGTCGCCGTTGTCCTCCAGCGTCAGGCACTCCATGATTTCCGCATACTCCAGGCTGCGGATCGTCAGGTCAATGTCCATACTGGGGATGTGCAGCGTCTGTTTCCTGGGGATCTTCTTGTCCTTCAGCCGCTGCAGGGCGCGGCGGGAAAACTCAGCCAGGGTGCGTTTCTTCTCGGTGTCCATATCCATATCCTCCCTTTAAGCAGAAATAGCGTCCAGATTGACCATGTCGCTCGGCGTGAAGCCGCCAGTGGCCTCTTCCTCGATCAGGCCGCCCTTTTCATAAGCGACCATCGGCAGGTCGTTATACCAGCAGTTGTCGATGCTGTACCGCTCCTGCTGCCCATTGGTCGCGTCCGGGTCGGCCAGCTTGGTGATGATCTGGCTGCGAAGGTCAACGCCCTTCTTCCAGCTCTCCAGCACCTGGTTGTAGCGGGTGTATGCCTTCTTGATGGTCAGGGTGAACTCGCCCTTGATGCCGGTCATCTTGCTGTCCACATCCATGTCCAGCTGCACATCCTCACGGTTGGCAGTCACCTTGATCTCGATCTTGGACAGCTCGGCGATCCGTACACCGTCCACCCAAATCTCGCCCCAGGTGCCCGTCAGGGTGCGGTTGCCTCTCAGTTTACTCATGTGCTTCGCCTCCTCACATATTGCAGGTCAGCTTCAGATCTTCCATCGCGTCCACAAACTTCACATTGCTGGCGATAAAGACCTTGGAGCCGGTGTTCGCCTGGGCCAGGGCGGTTTCGTCCATCTCGGAGGTGTCGGTGCCCTGGCTCTGCAGGTAGGTCTCCTGGGCCTCCACATCAATGGCGGCGGTGTTGTCAAAGGTCTTGTCCAGCACATCGCCCTCCAGCTCCCGGTGGTAGGCCAGGATCGCGGCCACAAACGCCTGCTTGTTGTCATAGTCATTGATGACCTTTCCCACATAGGAGGACTCAAAGGTTTCCCGGATGTCATCCTGATACAGGTCAACGCCCTCAATGATCTTGATTTTTGAGAAGTCCTGGCCATGCTCCGGGGTGAAGGAGGTCAGGCTGTTCACGCCGCGTCCGATCTTGTACTTCTCCCCATCAAAGATGATGACCAGCTCCCCGTTGTCGATGCGCTCATCCGCATCCTCCGGCACATCGGCGGCGGTGATGTCGGACAGCTCGAAGTAGGTGCTGCTCCGGGCCAGGGACAGCCCGGCCAGCACTCCAGCGATGCGGCAGCAATACTCCGCTGTGCTGAAGGCCGTGGTGCCGAGGGTGCTGGTGATGTTGTCCGTGGTCAGGTTGATGATACCCTCGTGGTCGCCCTTGCAGTTGGGCAGCACCGCCTTGAAGGTCTTGTGGTGATCGTCGCGCGCCTCCTTGATCCAGGCGGCCACCGTGGTCTTTTCATCGTCGGTGATCCCCGGAATAACCAGGTAGTTCCACTTCAGGTCATTCAGCTGCTTCAGCTGCGGGTTGAGGTTTTCTTCCGTGGTGGCCACCTTCAGCACGATGGTCTTGGAGGGAGATCCCTCATAAACCAGCTTCAGATATTCATAGTTGCGCGCCGTGAAGTGGGTGGGATCCACATCCAGCACGCTCTTGTAGATGTTCAGCGCCTGGCCTTCCTCGGTGTCATCCTTCAAAACGATGGCCACGATGCCCCGTGCGCTGCGCTTGATGGCGGTCACGCCCTTGGTCTTAAATTCAATGATGATTTCAGGCAAGCCCATAAAATCACATCCTTTCGTTGGTCTTGAGCCTGGTTTCCAGCTCCTCCATGAGCGGCGGGGCCTCCGGCTCCTCGATGCTGTCCCGGAAGGACAGCGTGAATGTGGCGTGGAGTACTTTATCCACGGTCTTGATGGCCAGGTCGGTAATTGTTATCGCCCTGGCGTCTCCCTTGTCCGTGAAACGGAACACCGGGAGCAGCAGCTCATCCAGCGCCTGGCTGATCTGCAGATACTCCCGGTTGCTCTCGCTCTTGGTGTGGATTGCGGCATCCACCAGGATGCTGCGGTCTGTGTAGCCCCGGCCTGCGGGCTGGTTGCCGGAGGGGATGATGTCCAGATAGATATAATCCTCCAGCTCGGCCTGCCCGCTCTCCTGTGTTTTGTCGATTGACTCGCTGAACACATCAAAGGCGGGCCAGCGCCCCTTGAAAAGGGCGACCAGGCTGTCTCTGACAGCCTCATAGATTGTGGTGGCCATGGTGTCCCTCCTCACAGGTCATGGGTGCTGATAAAGTCGCTGAGCCATTCCCGCAGGTAGCCCGGCAGCGCCTGTTCCAGTTCCTCCAGGGACAGCTCCATCATGTGCTTGCCGGGCACAAAACCGCGCCCGCCCCGGTTGCGGTGCCCATATTCCACTGGCTCCGCATACTCCACATTGGTGTAGACCTCGATATAATAGGTGTCCCCCTTCTTGACGATGGGGCCGACCTTCCAGCTGTCCTGGAGGCGGCCCGTTTTGCGCGGAGTCTTTTCCTTGACCTTTCCTTGCAGCTCATAGGCGATCTGGATAACCAGCGCCCGAAACTCGGCGGGATATTCCTCCTCGATCATGCGGGAGAGCTGCTGCTCCAGCGCGTCGAGGCCATCAAAGCGGTATTCTGTCCGGCTCATGCTTTCGCCTTCGCCAGCTTCAGCGGCACATTGTTGTGGGAGGGCTGCCGATCCGCAAGCCCGGCCTCCGTCAGGTACTCCCGGCCCAGCCGGATCACCTTCACCGTGTCCCCAGGCTCAATCTCCACCTCCGGGCGGACGAAAAGCAGGTAATCGGTGTCGATGCTGGCCGTTGGCTCCTTTTTCCCCAGCTTGCCCCCGGAGGGGCTGGAGAGCGCGCAGGGTATATCCTCATATACCGCCTTGCCCTCCAGCCCCTTCTGGAACACGCTTTCCCCGGAGGGCAGCGTTGTCTTTTGGGGACGGTACACCCAGCACTTGTCCCCGTAGGTCAGCGCCAGGATGTCGGCTTCCGTCATGTGGGGCAGTCCTTCGGCAGCTTCATCCGCTTGAAGGGGATGAGCTGGCTCTCATAGTTCTTCACAAAAGCCACTGTCTCCTTCAGGCTGTTGGCCTTGTCCCGGTAGCTGATGCTGGTGTCGCCCCGTGTGACGCTGGCCACATCGTTCTCCGATGGGGCCACCTGGTCGGCCCGGAGCATATCCTCCACAATCTGCGCCGCCACATCCTCCAGCGGGGGAGGGAAGTCCTCCCGCCCGCAGAATACCAGGATGCGGTTGATGGCCCGCTTCACATACCGCTCAATGGTGGGCAGCTGCTCATCCGGCAGCTGCAGGTTACTTTTCGCCGTCGCCGCGATCCGGCTCACCAGTTCCTGTCCCATCCGATTCCTCCTTGGGCTTGCCGCCCCTCTTGCTGTTCTTGATTTCAGCTTTCATACGGTCGAACAGGGATTCGCCCAGTTTTTCCAGGTCAGCCTCCGTCACCGGGCGGCTTCCCGGCTCGGCGGAGCCGCCGATCCGGGTGAAGCCCTTCTGCTCCAGCTTGGCGGCCCGCTCCTCGCTGGCCACCTGCCGGACTTCATTCAGTCTCTTCAAAGCAATCATGATATGCCCTCCTCTTAGCCGCCAACGCCAGCCTTGGCCTGCTTGATGTTCACCCACATGGCCGTCAGCTTGTTGTCCGGGATCCACAGGTCATGGTACTTGCGGTAGTCCGTCGCCCAGGCCCGCTTCTTCTGGAAGGTCTCCGGGTCAAAGATCCGCACCTTGTCCGTGCGGGATACGGCGATGGGGGCCGTGCGGGGGCAGATGATCCAGTTGATGTCCTGGGCGTCCTCAGCAGCCACAAATCCGCCCTTCTCCTGGCCCGAAGTGGTGCCGTCATAGAACTGATAGCTGGTTTTCATACGCCCGCTGCCCACGCGCAGGATGGGATGCTCCCCGTTCAGGCTCTTCACCTTCACCGTCACATCGCCCTGCTTGAAGTCCATCACGCTCAGGCTCTTGGACAGGGTGCTGGACATATCAAAGATGGCCGCCACGGGGCGGGACATTGTGATCACCAGCGGGGTTTCATCGCCCACCACATCCTGCACCGCCGCGATGTCGTAGTAGAGCTTCTTCAGGATGTCATCCTCCGTGGCGGTGTAGCCGTAGCCCGCCCGCTCCTTGGCGGAGCAGAGCGCCGCGATCTTGCTGTAGCGGTATGCGTCAATCTCCGGGATGACCTTGGTGCGCTGGAACTCGCCCATGACCTGGGCGGCGGTCACCACGAAGTTGGTCTCGTTGACCTCGTTCTCGTCGAAGGTGAACTGGCGGCCTCTGTCCTGGGTCATCTCCTTGGTCTGCCACTTCAGATTCACCGAGCCTTCCACAAAGCCGGTGTCCCGGTCATAGTCGGCCAGGCCGTCCATGTCCATGTTGGGGATCTTCACTTCCGCGCCGCCGTTGTAGCGCACCAGCTTGTCGTTCAGCTCCATCCAGCCGGAGGTGGCCTGCTCCACGGCGGCCTTGTCCAGCTCACTCTGGAATACACTCGCGTACTCAAACACATTTGCCATAATTACATCATGCCTCCTCTAATGCTCTGCGCGATCTGGTCTTTCACGGTGTTCTCCGCCTTGGCTCCGCCGCCCAGCCCCTCCGGGGTCTTACCCCGCAGGCGTTCCTTCACGGCGGCCTCCAGCGCCCCCTTGAACACCTCCTGGGTGTGCTTCAGGCTTTTCTCCATGCTCTCCTGGTCGGTGTAGGTCAGCAGGTCGGCCAGGCCCACGGGGAAGCCCTCGTCGGTCAGCTTCTTCAGGGCTGCGTCCTTCAGGTCACGCTGCAGCAGCTCCGCGCGCAGCTTCGTCAGCTCCTGCTCCTTGGCCTCGCCCTCCGCCTTGGCCCGTTCCTCCGGGGACAGCTTGGCCAGCCGCTGCTTCTCCTGCTGTTCAGCCTCCCATGCGGCCTTGGCCTCCGCGATCTTGGCTTCCACATCGGCCTCGGAATAGCTCTTGCCGTCCTTGCCCTCCGGCTTGGTGCCCTCGCCCTCCTTGGGAGCCGGGTCGCCATCCTTCTTGGTGCCCTCACCCTCGCCGGAGCCGGGGGCCGGATCCTCCTTGCCGCCGAAGAGAACATCCATAAACTTCTGGAATGCCGTGCGCTGCTCGGCGGTCGGGGTGGCAGTCTGCTGAGTGGTCTGTGCTTCGCCTCCAGCGGGGGTGGCCGCCGTGCTGGTGGTGGTTGTGGTCTCTGCCATTGTAAGTTCCTCCTTGTTTTAGTAGTGGAAAGTGCATTATAAAAACGCCCCTTAAAGGGCGTTTTCATCCGGTTTACAGGCGGGTCGCGCCCGCCGTCAGGAAGCATATTTTTTCTTCCATTCTTCAAATTTGATATTGCTGGCCAGGGGGTCGCCCTTCCGCTTGTCGAAGATGCTCTTCTTGAAATGGGCTTTGATGATGCACAGGCAGTTGGGGTGGATCGGCGGCAGGTTTACCCCGGCCTCCGCCTCGTCCACCCGGAACACCCGCCCGTTCAGCTCGCTGCAGGTGCAGCTGCCGCCATGCTCGGTGCCGCCCAGGAACTGATATTCCTCGATGCCGTTCTCTTTATAGCCCATCACCTCGCCCTGGTTGGAGAAGTATTTGCACTCCGTTCGCACCAGGCGCTCGGCGTTGTAGCGGCCCCTGTCCATCACATCGTCGATGGCGCGGGCCATCTTCTGGACGCTGCTACCCTGGATGAAGCCCATGGTGATCTCCCGCTTCACCAGCGCCGAAAGGTGGTCGCAGGCTCCCCACACGGCCTCGGAGTAGTGCTTCTCGCTCCAGGGGAAGGACAATACCCGCTGGATCAGCTTCTTGTCGATCTTCGCCACATGGAAGCCCAGGCCGATCCCCCGCTGGATGGAGAAGCAGCTCTCGTAGTAGTTGACCTGCAGCATATCGCCCAGCAGGGTGTCCAGCTTGGTGGTGCTGTCCTCGGCCAGGTCGATCATGTTCTGGTAGACATTGGCCAGCAGCTGTTCCTTCCGGGTGATCCGGCTCTTCATGGCCAGGGTGTTCAGCTCCAGCAGGGCCTTGCTGTCCTTGGCCGCGCTGGATGCCTCAGCGATATACTCCTCGATGGACTTGCGCCACACGCTGAACTCTTTCCCCTCCAGGAGCTGGCGGGCCGCCTCCTCGGTCAGCCCGTTGTCCTTGGCAAATCGGGCGAACAGCGCCTCGATCTCCTTTTCAATGTTGAAGGCCGCCTCATCATACAGGAAAATCAGCTCCCTGGCGTAATCGTCCGCCCGTTGGGTGTTACGCAGCACACGCTCCTTTGCGTCCTCGATCCACTCATTGCGCGTCCAGTAGCTCATGCGCCCTCACCAGCCTTTTCCTCCGGCTCATCTTCCGGGGAAGTCTCCTCGCCCTCCGGCTGGGCCTTGGCCTGCTCCAGCGCCTGGGCCAGGGCGTTGTACTGGCCGAAGCTGTTGACCTCCTGCTGCTTTTCCTCCTCCAGCTTCTGCAGCTCATCCTGCACATTGTCGATGGTGGGCAGCATCTGCAGGCGGGTTTCGCGGGACAGCTCCCCGGCCAGCATGGTGATGATCTGCGCGATCTCCAGCAAATTCTGCGGCTTGTTGCGCCGGAACTGGATGTCGATGTCCCGGTAGTCGAACTGGCCGCCCTTGATGTTCAGGATGTGGGTGATCAGCTCAATGCGCCGCTGCAGGCCGCGCTTGAACTTCCGCTCCTTGATGGCGCAAATCTGCTCCAGCCCCCACAGCTTATATGACACCGCCACGCCGGACAGATTGCCGCCGAAGTTCGCGTCCGTCAGGTTGGGCACCGCCGAGAAGATGTGCATATCCTCCCGCAGCCGCTTCTTGTAGTTCTCCAGGGCCGTGTCGCTCACCTCTTTGATGAGCCACTGGATGTCGCCGCCGTCCTCCAGGATGATGGCTCCCTTTTCCTTCATCTCCGCGATGTCCTGGGAGGTCACGGCCCCCATCTTCAGCACCTTAAGCAACGCCTCATCGTTGTACTGGAAGAAGTTCGCCGTGTTGCTCTCCACCCGGTTGTATGCGTCGATGAGCGTGATCACGCCCTCGAAGTCCCCCAGGCGCTCCTCATTGTTGATGTACTCCACGAAGGGCACATCCCCCCAGTAATGCTCCCGGATTTCCAGCAGCTCCAGCGCCCCGCCGTTGATGCTGCGGAAATACCAGCAGTCCTGGGCCGTCCAGAACTCCACCTTTTTGATGATGTTCTTGTCCTTGTCCTTGGAGTACACGATGCGGATGGCCGCCATGGGCGTGTTGTACCCTGTCTCGCAGATATAAATGCAGCCGTCAGGCGGCACCTTGGTGAAACGGATCTGCGCATCCTCATCCATGTAGAGCATCTCGAAGCAGTCCCCGTTGATGCTGGCACCCTTGGCCAGCTCCATGTTCTCGTCCTGCTCATCGTTGTAGTCGAAGATGTCCTGCAGCGCCTCCAGATATGCGTCATTTTGGGAGCTGTAGACCACCGGCTTGCCGATGAAGTATCCGGTAGCTGTGTCCGTGATATACTTCGCCATGTTGTTGACCAGGCGGTTGTTGGGGGCGGTGCTGTCCTTCTTACTGTGCCGGAGGATGTCGTGGTCGCCCTCGTAGTATCCCTCCAGCTTGGCGTACTTGGTGTGCCCCTCGTTTTCGTCGATGATCTCCTTGATGTCCGCCTCCGTCAGGCTGTCCAGCAGGGATCGTTCCATAAAAATAACCGGCAAAGCTGCCCACCTCCTTAAATTCCAAACTCGGCCCGATCCAGGATACGAAACCGCTTCACCCTCTTTGCGATGGAGCGCGCCCCCTCCAAAGCGTCCGGGCCGTCATCGTGCGCGCCCATGGGGAACTGTGTCAGCTGCTCCAGCAGCCGCTTGTGGCGGCGGTTGAATTTGATATACTTGTTCTTCACATCCGGCTGCAGCGTCTGGATACGCATGACCTTGTCGCTGGTCTGCTGCACCTCCTCGATGGGCAGATATAGCCCGGCCTTTGCGCTGGCCTTGGCCAGCTCCTCCTTCAGAAACCACTGGAACTGGTTTGTTTCCGCGCCCAGCTTCCGGTAGCCGTGGCCGAAGCTGGCCCGGAGCCACCGCTCCTTGGCCAGCACATCGGCGATGATCCGGTCGGGATGCCGCCGCTCAATGTCTGCATCCACCACATACATATATCCGCTGCTGCGGTGCTTGGCCAGGGTAACGATGGCGGAGAAGTCGCTTCGCTTGGTCTTGCCCAGCGAGGGGTCGATAAACCCGAAGAAGTCAAAGACCGGGTCGCGGAAGTTGATCTCCGCCTCGTTGTAGTATTCAAACCACTCCTCCATGAACAGGCAGTCATCCGGGTTGATCGGCTCGTTCTGCTCCTCGGAATTAAACGATGCCTCGCCCTCCGACACCCGCATCACCATCAGGTCATAGTAGGACAGCTTCTCCTCCCACAGCACCTGGGTGCCCTCCAGCATGGCAGTCTTGTGCGCCTGGAAGAAGGCCAGCGCGTCGGCCTCCCGGTCATCGTTGGACAGGTCGGTGAAGATGGTTTCCCACTGCTGCCACAGATCGTCTGCCTGGGAAAAGCGGATCACCGCCTTGTATTTAATAGAGCGGTAGGCTGGGTTGGCCAGCGTCTTGGCCAGCAGGCTGTCATAGTGCAGCAGGGTGCCGATATAAACGATGTCGGTATAATCGTCTCCGCACTTGCTCACCGCCTTATCAAACCAATCCTTCAGCTTCTTGCGTTGCTCCGGTGTGCGCACATTCTCATCATTCTCCACATCGTCCAGGATGATCAGGTCGGGCCGCCAGTTCCGATGCTTCCGGCCACGGATCTTCTTGCCGCTGCCGATGGCCTCGATTTTGATGTTGGTCTTGGTCACCAGTACATTGCTGCGCCACACGCTGCCCGCCAGCGGCCCAAAGTCCTCCAGGATCGCGGTGTTCTCCTCGAACTCCACCCGGATGTTATCCAGGAAGCCCTCGGCCTGCTCGGAGCTGTCCGAGATGATGATGGGATAATGCTTGTAGCCATACAAGGTGGAGTGCATCGTCCCCTTGAAGGTCAGGTTGGTGGACTTAGCGTGGCCACGGGGGGCCGCCACTGCCCGGCGCACCCCCGGCAGACGGCTGATCGTCTTGGTGTCCGCTGCTGTCAGTGGATAGCGCCCCTTCAGCACGCCCTGCTGCCAGATTGCATCCAGTTCCCGGTGAAACTCCGGGGAGGGGCGGCTGAAGTAATGAGGGAAGTAGGCCCGTCCGAAGAATTCCATGTCGATGGCTCCCAGCTTTCTACGCAGGCCCTCTGGCCCCGTCGTGGGATGTCCCGCCGCAAACTCTCTCCGAAGCCGGACGCGCTCCGGGGAGTCATCCTTATTTAAGAAACCATTTAAGAGGGCGCGCAGACCGTTTAAGTCCGTGCTGTCCTCGTTGTATAATTTGCTCTCTGCCTCGGCGATGGCTCCCGCCAGGGCGTTAATGCTCTGCCTTTTTCGCTCATTCAAAATGGCCCGTCCTCCTCTCGCTTTCAACAGAGGGGCGTAAGCGCCCCACAGCGGCCTTTCAGGGCCGTTGGGGGAATTACCCCCGCCCGCCCAGTGCGGCGAATTTAAAGGGGTTTGTGCGCGGCTTAAACGGTATTCCGAGCAATAGAAAGAACCGGGGGTGAAAAACAGGGGGCGGAGGGGTGTGCTTCGCCACCCAGCCTGTTGTTCAGCCCGGTTCTTTTGCCCGATATTTCCACCAGTCTCCCCAGGCGGGACGAATCAACCGCCTGCTTTGTCCGGCTTCTTGTAAACGCCGTTTAAGAACTCTCGTCCTCGCCGCCTTCCGTGGAGAGAGTGATTGTCTTTGACTCCCCACATAGACTGATCTCCACCTTGGCGCGGCGGGCGCGCTTGTCGAAGTCGATGCGTCTGACAGGGAAGTGCCGCAGCACACCTTCCACGATCCGAATACCGTCCTCCGGAAGTTCCTCCACCCTGGAGGGTTTCAGCGGCTCTCCGCCGTTGTCCAGCAGCCGCAGCCACTCCACCTCCAAGTGGGTCAGGTAGGACGGGGACAGTCCGTTAGAGCCGAGGAATCGGAGCACATGGGGGATTGCCTTCACCCGGTAGTAGTTCTCCGCGCTGTACTCCAGCGCCAGGAATACATAACCAGGCAGCAGCGTGTAGACCTTCGTTGTCCATCCACCGCCGCTGCGGATCGCCCGTTCCTCACGGGGAACCGCTGCACGGATCCCCAAGGTCTGCAGTGCGTCGCGCACCCCGGTTTCCTGTCCGGTCGTTACCTGCAAAACATACCATCTTACCATGTCCTCACCTCGCTTCCAGTCCGTCCTGTCTCTTACTATTTAGGAACTCATTGACCTGCCGGTAAAGGTCAGGCCGCTCCTTGGCCATTGCCTGCCACACCAGGGACTTGACCGCATCCAGGCCCGCCTCGGTGGTGTCCTGGTTCTGGATCTCCACCCGTTTCTTGTAGGCCGCCGCACGCACCAGCGCATTGGCCTCCCGCAGCATCTTGTCGATGCTCACCCCCTGCCAGTCCTCCTCTGAGGTGTTGGCCAGGGCGTTGAGTAGGTTCTGGCTGGTCAGCCGAATAATGGCCTCCGTGGTATCCAGGTCGGGGTACTTATCCAGCTCATCCATCATGCGCCGGAAGTTCTCCTGAGCCATGTTCAACATCTGCACCTCGGCCTGATACGCTCTGGCATATCGGCAGACGCTGGCAACGGAGATGCCCACCCCGTTTGCCCCAAGGAAGTCTACGATTTCGGAATAGGTGCTGCCGGACAGGAGCATCTGCTCCACTGTCTCCCGCAGGGCGGGGTCGAGAGCGTCTATTTTACTGTGCTTTCGGTTGCCCGCTTTCTTACCCATCCTTTACACCTCGATCATATCATCCTCAATGCCCCCAGCCAGCAGCCGGATACCCTTGCCCGTCAGCTTGGCCTCCAGCGCCGTGTAGTCCGTGTCGGCCAGGGCTGCCGGTTCTTTGTTGGAGATGCGCCGCAGGTGGATGTAGCCCTCTTCGGCCAGGAAGTTTACACTGTCCAGAAACTCATCCTCGGCGATGCCGTCATCCTCCAGGACGCTCTGCACGCCTGTCAGCTTGTTGTACTTCAGCCGGAGGATGTTCACGGTGCGCAGCACCTTGCCGTTGTTATGAACAAAGCTGCCCGCCCGCAGGGCGCGCTTTTCAAGATTACTCACTCTTCTTATCCCCTTTCATTTCCAGCAATATATCCATGATCCGGTCGAGCTTCCGGTCAGTCTTGGCCTGCTCCCGGAAGAAGTCCTCCTTGGTGATGTAGTCCGCCTTGATCTGCTTAATATCACCCCGGCACTCGTCCAGATCCTTTCGGTGCTCGGCGCGGGGGGTGTAGTCAGCGCGGATCTGCTTGATGTCTGCCTGCAGGGATTGAACCGTACTCTCGTAGTCGGACTTCTTCACGCTGTTTTCGCTGATTTCTTTCATCGACTCGTCCAGCTTGTCGATGCGTCCAAATAGGGAACGCTTCAGCAGATAGACCAGCCCGGCGGTTACAAAGCCAAGCAGCAGCACGGCCAGCCACCAGGTTCCAGCGTCAAATGTCATAACAAAAACCTCCGCGCAAAAAAATAGAAGGTACATCGGATTTACACCGATTGTACCTTCTATTTGCGAAGCGGGAAAATAAAGCCCTTTATGAAATTGCTTAAAACAGGGATTGTTGCCCATCCATAGGTCGGGCGCGCACCTCCCGCATCTTATCTGATACAATACTCCTGATCCGCACTTCTGTCAATCCGTACCTTCCGGCCAGCTCCTTGAAGTTGTATCCGTCAAACTCCGCACGGATCTGCTCGTCGCGGGCCATCCGCTCCCAGGCGTCTGCCTTGGGGATGTAGATGGACAGCCCCCCAAACACATTCACCAGACGCTTATAGTTGTCCAGGCCAATCAGTTCGGCCACCTGCTGCTGTTCCTCATCCAGGTCGGACATTTGCACCCGATCCAGTGCGCTCATCCGCGACCACCACCTCGCTTTGCGTTGTTCACATACCCCTTCAACACCTCAATCAGCTTGTTGCAGGCCCGGAAGTCCAGCCAGATAAAGGGCTGCTGCGGGGTGGAGTCTACCTTCAGCTCCTTGCGGATGATGCCGCACAGCCGCTCACCCAGGGAGGCCGCACTCGGCTCCTTATCCTCCTTGGCCAGCTGATACATGAGCGCCCACACCTTGCGCTGCTGGCCGTCTGTGGCCCCGCCTGGGCGCTCCGGGTGGGTCTTGGGCTTGTGCCTGGGCAGCGGGGCCGCTCCCTGCCGCTTCTGCAGGTCGGCGATCACCGCCTGCGCCTCGGTATAGGTCAGGGCCTTTACCGAGTCCTTCCCTGTCAGGGCGGACACCAGCGCGTGGAGGTCATCGTCCTCGTTTCCGCGCTCCACGATGCCCAGTGCATTTCCAATGGCGTAGATCTTCCTGATCTGCTGGGCGTTGATGTCTGCCATGCCCGCCCCTCCTTTCTCTTACACTTCCGGCTGTTCGGCTTCCACGCCGACCTTCATGCCTTCCTCCACAATCACGGCAGCCCGGATGATGTCAATGGCCTCCTGCGTCGTGCCCTCCCAGCCTGCGGCCTCCAGCACCTGCGCCAGCCACTCCCAGTTGATAACCTCGGCGGCAAGGAAAGCCCAGTCGCTGGCCTCCTGCTCTGGTAGCCCAGCCACCTTCTCCAGCAGCGCCTTGTCCTTCTCATAGCGCCCCTTCAGCTTCTTCCGCAGGGTCGCTTGGATCTTGCCGTCGCCGGTAATGGCCCGAACGGTCTCTTCCAAGCTTCCCTCCGTGAAGTTGCCCTGGCAGACCATCGCCAGCAGCCGTTTGCACGGCTCAGTCATTTTGTCCACGGTTTCCGACTTGACGAAGTCCCCGGCTACATTGCCCAGCACCTTCTTCACCATGGTCAGGGAGATTGGCTTCACCGTGGCCGTGTTCGTCACCGTCACCCGGCTGTTCTGGCTCCCCCAGTAGCTGATGGACAGCAGCTTGGTGTCTTTCAGCGCGCCGGTGGCCAGCGTTTCAAACTGGCCCTTAAGCCAGTCCATCCGTTGCTTGATGCGGTCGGCCTCCAGTGCCAGAGCCGCATACTCGTCCACATAGCGCCGCACCAGATCGGCCTGCTCCTCCTGCGTGGTTTTCAGCTCCGCCAGCGATTCAGTCAAGCTGCTCGACCTCCTCCCGGATACCCAGGAAACACTCCCGGCAGATCTGGAAGCCCTTAAAGGTCACCACCTCATAGGTGCCGTGGCAGATGTTGCAGGTGGGGCGGTGCTTCTGGATGACCAGCCCGCCGTCGCCCGTGGGGGTCAGATCCACGGCGGTGCCGCCGTCCAGCCCCAGCTCGTGCCGAAGGTGCTGCGGGATGGTCAGGGTGCCCTTTTTCCCCATGCGCTTCGATGCGCTTCGCATTGGCTTAACCTCCTTCTGTTGTTGTAATGCCTCACTCTGCATTTCCACGGGCTTGTGACCGTTCCCCTGGGGGAGCTGCATTAAGGCTGGGGGCCGAAGCCCCCTGCTTAGCTGTGCGTGGCCTCGAAGTTCTCAATGGCCCATTTGTTCCCGGTTGCGTAGACCGCCTGCCGGGTGCGCTCGGCGGGGCCAGCGCCGCGCTGCGGTGGGCCGTCCATCCGCAGCTGCTCCGGCAGCTTCTCCACAACGGACACCACCTTGGCATCGCCGAACTTCTCCAGATAGGTGGCGATGTCCTCCTTGATGCCGATGGCCTGGCCGGACGGCGCGTTCACCTGGATCGTGATGGTCAGCATATACACTTCCTCCTTTTGCGGGCCAGATCCTCCAGCCCGCACCGTGACGGGTGGTTTTGGCAGGCGTTGGCGCACCGCCTGTCGCAGTCAGCGCAGCAGCGGCTTGCCTGCACCTTGTCGCAGTAGAAGATCGTACAGAACCGGCCTGTGTAATCTCGTTTGCCTTTCGGAGATTTACTCATCGTCGCACCCTCCCGTCACGCTACAGCGCGGGCAGCTCTGCGGGATCTCCACTGTGGCTTCGGCTCCGGGGGCAATGGTGCCTTGGTAGATAAACTGGCCACACTCCGAGCAGCGGATAGCAAGACTGGGGAAATCGCCGCTCTTGCTGCCGCCATCCATGCCGATGAAATAGCTGGCCGGGGCCAGCCAATGGGGAAGTGCGGTTTCATGCAGCTGGATCTGCGGCTCTGTGTCCTCTGGATGAGGCAGCGGCTCCAGCCCGTACAGCTGCGCCCCGGTCACTCCGAACGCCTGCTCCATAGCGACCAAAGCCTTCCCCTCTGGCTCCCGCAGGCTGTTTTCATAACTACGGATAGCTGGCATACTGATGCCGGTTTCTTTCGACATCTGCTCCTGTGTCCACCCCTTTTCCTTGCGGAGCGTTTGGATGTTCTGCGCGAGAATGGTTTTTTCCTTCATCGGTAGCCCTCCTGTTTCTTTTGGAGCCGGATGTCCCGGCCCTTGAACTGCACCACTGCGTACATCCCCGCCAGACGGGAATGCACCCGGCTGCTGTAAGTTCGCTCGATCTCCTGCAGTCCCAGGTTGGTGTTGATGATTGTGGGCTTGCCCGTGTTCAGGCGGTGGTTGACCAGGTCATAGACCTCTGCCTGCGTGTAGCGGGTCACCAGCTCGGTGCCCAGGTCATCGATCACCAGCAGGTCGCACCCGAAGATGACCTCCCGGAACTCCAGCGCCGCATCGTCCTTATGGAATTTCCCCAGCTCCAGCTGATCCATCAGGTGCGGAGCGGACACATACATAACCAGGTGGCCCGCCTTGGCCACCCCCTCGGCGATGGCCAGGGAGAGGTGGGTCTTGCCCAGCCCCGGTGCCCCAGTGAACAACAGGCTCTGATTCTGGCCACCGAACTCCCGGATATACCGCTGGCTGCTCTCCACCACCTTTCGCATAATGGGCCGCAGCTTTTCGTCGTAGTAGCGCAGCTCGAAGTTCTCGAAGCTGCATTCCCGCGCCGGGGACACATCGCACAGCTGCTCGTACACCAGCTGGTTCAGGATGACCTGGCGGCACTCGCACATCTGGCCGCCCTCCTTCACGCCCCGGTCTCTGCAGAGCGGGCAGGTATAGGCTGGCTCCAGGTCGGCTTCTGTTACGCCTGCGGCGGCCAGGGCCGCTGCCCGGCGTGATTGTGCTGCCCGGATTGCCTCCTCCATCTCGCTTGTGTCCTGGTCATGGGTCAGGCTGGCCCGCGCCCGCTGTGCGTATAGACGCGCCAGCTCCCGTCCTGCGGCATTGATCTCCGGGTGCTGCTCATTCAGGGCCGCCATTGCGCTCCTGTGGCGCTCCTGGGCGGTCTGGCGGCGGGCGGCCAAGATCTCATCCGCCCGCTTGGATAGTTTCTTGGGATAGCGCATCAAACCGCCTCCGTGACTTGCCTCACTCTGCATTTCCACGGGCTTGTGACCGTTCCCTCTTGGGGGAGCTGCATTAAGGCCGGGGCCGAAGCCCCAGGCGCTCACTTGATTTGAAACTTCTCCGGGAAGTGGTACACATCAATGTGGCTGTGGATCTCCACTGTCCCGTCCTCCAGCCCCTCGCCGTACCCCTTCCGGTAGCCCCGCTCATAGGCCTTGCTGAAATTCCTCTGCACCCTGACCTCTTTTCCCAGTGAGAATCCGAAGCAAATCAGGAGGATCACCAGGGGAAGGAGCAACGCTTCGCCCCCGATGGACACTGGGCGGCCATTGATGATCTCAAATCCCAGCCGGATAAACGCCCCAGCGAGAAGTCCTGCGGAAAATCCCAAAACCAAAAGCAGCAGTTTGCTCACCCTCTTCATTGTCCCGTCCTCCTTATTTTCTCTTGTTCATCCACGCCAGAATGATAATGGTTACACAGATGATTGCTGTTACCGCCACCGCTGTCATGCAGTCACCCCCTTACACCAGGCCGATGCCCATGGTGCGGGCCATCGCATACAGCCCGTCGTAGCTGATGTTTTCGTTGTTCACCGCGTTGTTGTAGACATTCACTGCGCCTCGGATGCCCCACTTGGACTGGCTGATGCCATGCAGGAAGTTCAATTCCTTCTTCCGGCCATCCTCGGCCAGCTTGGGGAACAGCTTCGCCACATCCTCGTCGGTGACCTTGCGGGTGCTGTAGTAGCGGTTCATGCGAATGCGGGAGAACAGCTGGGCGAACCGTGCCTCCTGCTTGCCCACCATCCGGGTGTAGACCTCCGTGTTGCCGATCAGCGCGATGCCCACGCCCTGCTGCCCCGTGATGGGGTTTGCGTCCGCCCAGGTGCGGATCTCCTCCAGGGAGCGCAGCTGCAGGTGCTGGGCCTCATCGATGATGATGACCTTGTTTGTGCCCTCCAGCTTCTCCCGGATGGCCAGCGTCAGATCCAACTTGCTCCGGGTCTCCGGCACCTTCAGCGCCCGCGCCAGCACCTTCAGCAGGTTCCCCAGGGTGCCGGTGCTGGGCGTCGCCTGGATGTAGACGCTGGCCGTGGGGTTTTCCCGCACAAACCGCTCGGCCCCCTTGGTCTTGCCGATTCCCGCATCCCCGTGGATGATGACCATGCCCTTCTCCAGCTGGCAGTAGCGGATGAGCTTATACACATCCTCCGAAATGGAGGTGGGAATGTAGTCCTGGGTGGGGCGGTACGGCAGGGCTTTCTCGGTGTTGACCTCCTGCTCCTCCTGAGTGCGGAAGAACTCCTCCAGCTTGCTCTCCAGGGCAGCGATGTCGCCGTTGTCGTACATACTGCGGCGGTACTGGCTCAGTGCCGTCTGGCTGATCCCCATGAGTGGGGCAGCCTTGGCCTGGCTGATGTTCTTTTCCTTCAGGAACTGCTCCACCCGTGCCTGCAGTGCGCTGTTATATTCCTTACTCATGCTCGGCTCCTCCATTTCGTTTCATTGCGTTTCGGTTCATCGTATCCAGATCCGGGCCACCAGCCACCGCCTTCAGCAATGGCTCCTCATCAGGCCGCTGCAGCTCCAATACCTTCGGGGATGCAGCGGGGACGATCCGGGCGACCTTGCTCTCGTGGGCGGCCTCCATAACCAGCTCCAGCGCCGTATGCCGCCCGAAGGCCGGGAAGGTGCTGACCTTCTTGGCCTCCTTGGTGATGCGCTCCATGCGCCGCACCTTGGCCATGGCCTCCTTGACTTCCTCCTTGCTGGCCCCGTAGGTCAGCACCGCCGTGTTGTCGGCGGGGACGCTCATAATGAAGCGGTCTTGCAGGTCGTACACCCGCACCTCTCTCAGATCATCCGGGTCGTAGCGGTAATAGACCTGCTGGCCCAGGTAATTGAACACCAGCTCGTCGTTCCAGTAGTCGATGCGCTGGCCCGCGATGTCCAGGTGTACGCCCCGGCGCGTGACCTTCTGCGCCCGACTGCTCCGCATCAGCATCAGGTTCAAATCCTCGGCGCTGGCCACCCGCTTGGTGTGCAGATTCTCGTTGTAGACCTGCTGGCGGGGCTTGCCGTGGTCTTTGGCCACCGCGCCACCGTAGGGCTGCTGGTTGAAGTACCAGTCCAGCAGCTCCTCCACCGTTTCCACCAGGGTGGAATCCAGCGGGATCCTGCCATCCTTCAGGATGAACTTCAGGCTCTCCGGCTTCTCCAGCACATTGCCGCCGGTGAAGGTATCGAACAGACGGGAGAGGTGGTCTTTCACATCCCGGAAGCGCCGCTCGATGATCTTCGCCTTTGCGTTCCGCACAATGGCGTTTGTCATGTGAATGCCCAGCCGCTCGAATACCGGGGGCGGTTCAAACCGCTCCTGGCCGTCCTTCGGCTTCTTTTTGCGGTGGCCCAGGCCGCCCACATCGTAGGTCAGGAACTCGCGGCCATTGTCCACATAGATGTTCTCCGGGATGCCGTATTTCAGGATGCCACGCCGCAGCGCGATCAGAGTGGACTGGCTGCTGGGGGCGTTGGTGACATAGCACCCGGTAAAGATGCCCGACCGGGCGTCGAAGAAGGCTGTCAGGTACAGCCGGTGGCGCTGGCCGTTCTCACCCTCGGTGATAATGTCGAAGGTGTGGTTGTCGGCGATCCACCACTCGTTGCTCCGCATATCGTCGTAGACGCGGCGGATATATGGAGCGCAGCGGTCACGGAAGGCTTTCTCACCCTCCCGGCCCAGTACCTTCAGCGGCTCCGGGATGTCGGCCTGCGCCCTGCGGTAGAAGGTCGTGTAGCTCGGCATATCCCCAACCAGCTCCGGGAAGCTCGTTTGCATCTCCAGCTTGGTGTACTCATAGCACTTTTTCAGGGGGTGTTGCCGCTCATCCAGATAGAAGTATAGGAATGCCTGCCACATGGGATCCGGGATGCTGCTCTTGCCCTTCTTCCACTTGCCACGCTTGTCGATCAGGCCATCCAGGTCGTTATCCCGCACCGCGTTCCAGCGGCGGTATAGGGTATCCACGGAAATGGCCCGCTCTGGATATTCCAGCTTGCACCACTGTACGAAGTTTGCGTCCACCTCGGTCTTGTTGGCCCCCGGCTTGTTCCGGTAGCCCTGCCACTGCTTCACCAGCCGGAGCCAGAAGGCAATCTCCTCCTGCTCCTCAATGGAATAGGTGTCCAGCGGCTTGGCTTCCTTGGTCAGGGTCTGCGCCACCTCCGGCGAGGGGGTCAGCTTTAGCCCATCAAAATACTTCTGCTGCAGGTGGGGTTCCAGAGCGTCCAGGCTGAAAAGGTACTCCGGGGAATTGAATTTGTTCAAAACCCTTTCAGCGGGGATTTTCCCGCTTTCAGCCCAGCGGCGGACAGTGCGCTCAGTTTTACCTGTTAGCGCCGCCACTTCCTGCGAACTCAATGTGACAGCCATTTCCTTCACCTGCCTTTCATAACCTGCCATCGTCAGTGCAGGGAGGTTATCCCCTGCAGACCGCCCTGGCCGGGCGGTTTCGGCTTTACAGTGACCAATTTTTGGGCCTTCCACCAGGCCAGTGTCCTTCGGTAGAAAAATCCCATACAATGGAGCCATCGCTATACTGTGAGACTCCGTGGGCAATAAGCAACCATCCATCCGGCTCCCGCTCAAACTGCGCCGTCATATCCCGTCCAGGCTGAGTCCCTATGGGGGGAGTTAGACATACATAGGTGTTGCCATTTTGATTGCGGTATCTCTGCCCCGCTATTGGGGTAATATAGATGGGGCGTTCTTTGGATGTAATACGGTTCATACCGCCTCTCCCTTCACTTCGGTGAATATGTCACTCACATCACAATGTAAGGCTTTTGCAATCTCTCTGGCGCGGAGGTGATTGATACGCTTGCTCTTCTCGCCTTCAATCCGGCAGATTGCGCAACCGCTCAAACCTGCTTGAATGGATAACTGGTGCTGCGACCAGCCCAGCGCCTCCCGACGCCGCTTTATTTCTTCAATTTTAGGGGTAACAAACATCTTCGGCCCTCCCTTCGCTTGTGCAAATGCTCAATCTATGGGTAAATTATAGCTTGAGCATACGCACAAGTCAAGTGATATTTTTAATTTTGTTTTGCATTTGCACAATGCGGGTGATATAATCCATTTATTACATGATTTCGAGGGGTAATACTCATGAGAAAAGCCACAGAAACCTTGCTTTCCCAACGGCTCAAGGAGTTAAGAGCAGACAAGGGGATTACTCAAAAACAGTTGGCCTCTGAAATCGGTGTAAGCTATGGATCCATAGTTGACTACGAAAACGGACGGCGTGAACCGAACTCAAAGGCGATGGCTGCCTTGGAGCGATATTTCAAAGTAAGCGGCGAATACCTTCGCGGGGAAGTTGACCGCGCCACATTCCTTCAGAACAGTTCCACTATTCAGAATCGCCTGGATGGTCTGGTGGGCCTGTTCCAGACTTTCAAGCTGGACTTTGACTGCAGCTCCCAGGAGCGACAGATGCTGGCCGTCTCTATCTTGTCCGGAGTGATGGAGACTGTGACCACACAGCTACTCCACGATGACGGCCCCGCCGATCTGGATGGGGAGCAGTTCGCACAGATCTTCCAGGCCGCCTTCGCATTGAATCCGCAAGGACGCACCGAGCTGGCGAAGCGGGCCGCCGAGCTGACTCAGCTGGAGCAATACAAAAGGGGGAAGTAACATGAGGGTAATGAGTGCTGATGAATGGGAGCGTGAACTGGCTCAAAAAATAGCAGAAGAAAAACAGACTGAAGCTGATTGGAAGCTGCTAACTAAGGCACAACAGTTTGAAAAAACAAATATAAAAAAAGCTATTGCAATTTATGAAGGCTTTGTGAGCGAATTGGCTCGTTACCCTCTTCCGTATCTTCGGTTGCCTATAATCTATCGAAAAGAAAAGAATTATAAAAATGAAGTTCGTGTTTTGCAGGCCGCTCTAATCGTGTTTGCTCGTGATAATGATGAGCGAAACTATTCTGATGCGGCTAAAAGGCTGGATAAGGCAAGGGCGCTTCTGTCCTCTTCACATTTGTAATGTATCGAATAGCGTTGTTCGTGTAAGGCTTTTGTCAGAAAATCACAAATTTAGTTATACTCGCAGTGTTGCCGTGCCCTCTTAAATGCCACCTTTTAAGAGCCTCTTAAAAACCACTTGTTCGGCATTTTTAGCCCGGACATTCTGGCCTGGACATTTTCAAGGCCGAGTGCCCGAAAAGCCCGTATTTCCGGGGCGCGGACACCAATTTGCAGCGCGGACACATTTTGTCCGGGCTGTCCGGGCCTTCCAACAAAGAAAAAGACCTTTCAAGCAGGGGAGAAGCCGCCCAGCGCACGCCCCGCTTAAAAGGTCTTTTTTGTTTTCTTAAAACCCCGCAAACCCCCGCCGTGCTTGGCTTTTCGCCCTCTCGCCGTGCCTGCTGCCGTATCCTCTTAAACGCTCTTAAAAGGGCCTCTTAAAACCCCTGCCCGATCCGTCCGCCATACGCCTGGTGAGGATAAAAAAATAAAAAAAGAAATTGCAATCCCATTTTCACAGGACTACAATTTCTTCCTCGGTTTTGCACTTGTTTATCGCTGAAATCCCTTGATTTTAGGCCAGTTCCCGTGTTTTTTCGGGATATTTCATATCAAACCCTTTGACCGGCCTATATTTCTCAGCTATCCTGAAAACTTACAACTGTGGGCATCTGTCCCAAATGCGAAAGATCCCTGCCTTGGGTCCCGGAGGAAGAGGTGGCCTTCACGGAGAAGGACCTGACCTGCGCCGCCCCGCTCTGGTATGAGGGCGCGGTGCGGGAGGCTTTGCTGCGTCTGAAATTCCGGGGCGGCTCCGCTCTGGCGGAGCCCTTTGGTGAGCTTTTGGCCCGGTGTGCGGCGGAGCGGTTCGGTGGAGAATTTGACACGGTGACTTGGGTACCGGTGAGCCAGAAACGTCTGGAAGCGCGCGGGTATGACCAGTCCCGGCTGCTGGCGGAGGCCGTCTGCCGCCATTGGGACACCCGGCCGGTGCAACTGCTGAACAAAGTACAGGACAATCCCGCCCAGTCCGGGTTGCAGGGCGAGGCCGCCCGGCGTGCCAACGTGCTGGGCGTTTACGATCCAGCGGACCCGGAGCTGATCCGGGATCGACGGGTCCTGCTCATCGACGATATCCACACCACCGGAGCCACTTTGTCCGAGTGTGTTCGGGTACTGCGGGACAATGGGGCCGACTCCGTCCTCTGTCTGACGGCAGCAAGAACGCCAAAACGGGAGAAAAAGGGAAAAAATTCACAGATAGCGTCTTGCAATCAGGGAAAAGCACACGTATAATAGAAAATGTATGATTGTGTGTTGAAAAACCGCTTATAATAGACTTGCAGAAAGTGCAGCGAGGTGTCATATGACGTTTGCAAAAGATATCGGTATCGATCTGGGTACCGCTTCCGTTCTAGTATATGTAAAGGGCAAGGGCGTTGTCCTCAATGAGCCCTCTGTGGTGGCCATGGACAAGACCACCGGCAAGCTCCTGAAGGTGGGCACCGACGCCCAGGCCATGCTGGGCCGTACCCCCGGCAACATCATCGCCATCCGTCCTCTGCGGGAGGGCGTCATCTCCGACTATGACATGACGGAGCGGATGCTGAAGGAGTTCATCCACAAGGTTGCCGGCTTCTCCTTCTTCAAGCCCCGGGTCATCATCTGCGTGCCCTCCGGTATCACGGAGGTCGAGGAGCGCGCCGTCATCGACGCAGGCATTCAGGCTGGCGCCCGGAAGGTCTACCTCATCGAGGAGCCTGTGGCCGCCGCCATCGGCGCAGGCATCGACATCACCCAGCCCGACGGCCACATGGTGGTGGACATCGGCGGCGGTACGGCGGACATCGCCGTGATCTCCCTCTCCGGTGTGGTGGAGTCTGCCTCCATCAAGATCGCTGGCGACCAGCTGAATGAGGCTGTGGTGAAGTATATGCGCCGCAAGCACAACCTGCTGGTGGGCGAGCGCACCGCCGAGGAAATGAAGAAGCAGATCGGCTGTGTCTTCCCCAAGGATGAGGAAGAGACCATGGACGTGAAGGGCCGCTGCCTGCTGACGGGCCTTCCCAAGGTCGTGACCGTCAGCTCTACGGAGATGATGGACGCCTTCGAGGAGCCTGTGGAGCGCATTATGGAGGCCATTCACTCCGTGCTGGAGCGGACGCCCCCGGAGCTGGTGGCGGATGTGTCCACCAACGGTATTATCATGACCGGCGGCGGCAGCCTGGTGTACGGCTTCGATAAGCTGGTCACCGCCCGCACCGGCATTCACACCACTGTGGCGGACGACGCCATTTCCTGCGTGGTTCTTGGCACTGGCAAGAGTCTGGATTCCCTGAACGCCATGCAGGACGGCACTATGAACCTCAGCCGCCGCAAGCAAATGACCTAACCAGCCTCTCCCCCGGAATTCCGGGGGAGTTTTCATCTGGACCGGAAACTTTTTCTTGAAAAAGTTGCAAAAGCGACTGTATCGTCCGCCCGTTTCAGGCGTATGATAGAGAAAACCGATCAAAGCGAGGATTTATGCTGACATTCAAAAATATTACGGTACGGGACGCGGCCATGCTGCGGCGCTATTATGAAAACTGCGATTACGCGCTATGCGAATACTCCGCCGGTGTCAAGCTCATGTGGCGGAGCGCGCTGCGTTATGCCTGGGCGGAGGCGGCAGGCTGCCTGATCATCCGGTGTGAAAGCGAGGGGCGGGTGTCCTTCGATTATCCGGTGGCCGGACCGGATGGGGATGAGGACGCAGCCCTGTCCGCCATTGAAGCCTACTGCATGGAAACGGGTATTCAGCCGGAGATCTCCATCGTGCCGGAGGAAAAAGCCCCTGTACTGCTATCCCGGTATCCTTATGTGCGGGTGAGCAACATCCGCACCTGGCGGGACTACCTGTACTACAAGGAGGACCTCCAGCTCTTCGCCGGGCGGCGATACTCCGGCCAGCGGAACCACATCAAAAAGTTCTACGCCCAATGGCCCAATGCGGAATTCCGTCCCCTCAGCGTCAAAGAGGACGCCGAGGCCATTGAGCAGTTCTGGATCGATTTCAAAGCGGAATTTCCCAAGGACAGCGGCAGCAAGGCCATGGCAGAGCTGGAACTCTCCAAAAAGATGATGGCCATGCCGGACAAGCCCTGGCTCCTGCGGGGCGGCATGTTCGACGGAGAAAAGCTGATTGCCCTGTCTCTCTGCGAAAAATGCGGTGAGACCCTCATCATCCACATTGAAAAGGCCCTCTATTCCTATGCTGGCGCATATCCCGCCATGGTACAGGCGGAGGTGGCCGCCTTTGGTGACGGCTGCACCTATGTGAACCGGGAGGATGACGCCGGGGACCGGGGTTTGCGGACCTCTAAGCTGCAATACGGCCCGGCAAAGTTGGCTCCCAAGTATCATTTTCTGCCTCAGAACGAGCTGCTGCGGCACGTTTCCGCGATCCCGGAGCTGAAAACCGAACGGCTGACCCTCTCCGCCATCACGGAGGCGGACATCCCTGCCTATAATGCATTGGTGCTGGACAGTGACCGAAACCGCTGGTGGGGTTATGACGATGTGGGTGGTCTGGGCGCGCCTGTGACAGAGCGCAGCTTTTATGACGTGGCCCGCCGGGATTTTGAAAATCGGATGGCGGTAAACTTCGCCGTGCGGTTGAATGGAACGCTCATCGGTGAGGCGGTACTCTATAACTTTGACTACCGGGGCAGCGCGGAGTTGGGCTGCCGGATCGATAAGGCCTATGCCGGAAACGGCTACGGCACCGAAGCTTTCCGGTGTGCTGCGGAATGGGGTCTGTATCAGGTGAACCTGAGCCGGATCGTAGCAAAGTGCTACAAGGAAAATGAGGCGTCCTACAAGATGCTTTCCGCCTGTATGCGGCGGAACGGCGAGGACGAGACCTTCTTCTATTTTGAAAAGCTGGTCTGATCGGCCAACATACCCAATGCCATCAAAAAGTCCCTGCGTACTATGTACGCAGGGACTCAGCGTGTCGAAAAAGTCTTTTCTCCCCGCTGAGCCAGTTTTCAGAACTTTATAAAAGTTCTGAAAACTAAGGATTTCAATGGCGCAGGGAAATAGGCGAAGCGCCG
>ERZ773192.506-NODE-506-length-47266-cov-7.926776_pt1 | contig 47266 bp, 36 predicted proteins | sample MGYA00581010_ERZ773192 | MGnify/ENA primary metagenome ERZ773192 (study PRJEB29015, sample SAMEA2737741) | human gut metagenome | biome: human gut; feature: human-associated habitat; material: faeces | place: China | collected 2012 ...
CCCGGCAGCTGGAGGAGGCCGCCGCGGCCGCGAACCGCGAGCTTGAGTCCCTGCACCGGCAGATCGCAGCCATGGCCGACATCGTCGGCGACGCGCCTGCCGATGCTGCGCCGGACGAGGAGGCGCTGCGCTATGATCCCGCCGAGATCAGCCGCCGCCTTGAGCAGGCCGACGAGACGCTGGCCTCGCTCCGCGCCCGTCTGGCCCACAAGCGCGGGCAAATTTCTGCGCAGGGCGATGCCGTGCGCATCGAGGCGGAGCTGGAGCAGCTCGACCGCCGGATCGCCGACGCCGAGGAGGCAAACGCCGCCGTGGAGCTGGCGTCCGAGGCCCTGCGCCGCGCCGACGAGACGCTCCGCGCACGTTTTTCACCGCAGATCACGGCCGAGGCGGGGCATATTCTCGCCGAGCTGACAGAAAATAAGTATCCCCGCGTGCTGCTGGAGCCGGACATGCATCTGTCCGTGCGCGAGGCGGACGGGCAGGTCATGCGTCCCGCCGCCGCCATGAGCTGCGGCACGGCGGATCAGATGTATCTTGCGCTGCGGCTGGCCATGTGCCGCCGTCTGCTGCCGCCGGATGCGCCGATGGTGCTCGACGACGCGCTCGTGAACTTTGACCCCGCGCGCACCCGCGCCGCCCTGCGCGTGCTGCGGGAGGAGCCGCGGCAGATCCTGCTGTTCACCTGCCGCCCGCTGACGCAGGAGGAGGAATGACCCATGTATTTTGATTCGCACGCCCATCTGGACGATGCGCACTTTGACGGCGACCGCGCGGCCATTTTGGACGATCTCAAAAACCACGGCGTGACCATGGTGATGAACGTGGGCTGCGACCTGCCGTCCTCGGAGCGGTCTGTGCGGCTGGCGGAGCAGTATCCGTTCCTCTATGCCGCCGTCGGCAGCCACCCGGACGACGCCGATCATGTGGACGGCGCCCTGCTTGCCCGCTACCGCGCCCTGTGCGCCTCGCCGCGCGTGCGCGCCATCGGCGAGATCGGGCTGGACTATCATTATGAGGACGTGCCCCGCGCGCAGCAGCGCGTGGCCTTTGAAAAGCAGCTTTCGCTGGCCGGGGAGCTCGGTCTCCCCGTCATCGTGCACGAGCGTGAGGCTCACGGCGATGCCATGGACATCCTGCGCGCCCATCCGAAGGCCTTTGGCGTGTTCCACTGCTTCTCCGGCTCGCCGGAAATGGCCCTGTGGCTCGTCGAGCGCGGGTGGTACATCGGCTTTACCGGCGTTGTGACGTTTAAAAACGCCCGCCGCGCCGTCGAGGCCGTGCAGGCCCTGCCGCTTGACCGCATCCTGATCGAGACGGACTGCCCGTATATGGCTCCGGAGCCGTATCGCGGACGCCGCAACGACAGCCGCTATGTGCCGCTCGTTGCGGCAAAGATCGCGGCCCTGCGCGGCCTGACCCCGGAGGAGGCGGGCGCGCTGACCGCCGCCAACGCGCGGCGGCTGTTCCGCATCCCGGACGGAGAGGAGGAGACCCCATGCGTCACGCCCTGATCACCGGCGGCAGCCGGGGCATCGGCGCGGCTGCCGTGCGCGCCTTTACGGCCGCAGGCTATGCCGTGAGCTTCTTCTATGAAAAAAACGATGCGGCCGCTGCCGCCGTCTCGGCCGAGACAGGCGCAGAGGCCGTCCGCTGCGACGTGGCAGATGCACAGGCTGTGCAGGATGCCGTTTCGCGCCTGCCGGAGACGGACGTGCTCGTGAACAACGCGGGCATCTGCCACTACGGCCTTATCTCGCAGATCACACAGGCACAGTGGGACCGGCTGTTCGCCGTGAACGTCGGCGGCATCTACCACTGCGTGAACGCCGTCCTGCCCGCCATGCTGCACAGGCAGAGCGGCTGCATCCTCAACGTCTCTTCCATGTGGGGGCAGGTCGGCGCGTCGTGCGAGGCGTGCTACTCCGCCACGAAGGGCGCGGTGCTCGCCCTGACGAAGGCGCTGGCACAGGAGCTGGGGCCGTCCGGCATCCGCGTCAACTGCGTCTCGCCCGGCGTCATCCTGACGGACATGGTCGCAAACGTCGCGCCGGAGGTGCTCGCGGAGCTGGCACAGGAGGCCCCGCTCGGCAAAAACGGCACGCCGGAGGACGTGGCACGGGCTATGGTCTACCTCGCCGGCGCCGGGTTCGTCACGGGTCAGAACCTGCCGGTGAACGGCGGCTTTGTGCTCTAAGGAAGCTCTGAATCCGGAATTCCGGAAAATGGGCCTTGACGTGCTCCGTTTTCTGCGATATAGTGTAGTTGGTGCGGTAGGGCCGTACCTTTCCGAATACAGATAGAAAGTAGAGAGTTTCCCTATGACAGTGCTTCTGAAGGTCTTCACTCTGCTCGGCGGGCTTGCGTTCTTCCTCTATGGCATGAACGTGATGTCCGGCGGACTGGGTAAGCTGGCAGGCGGCTCGCTGGAGCGCTCCCTCAAGACGATGACGAAGAACCGCTTCGCGGGCATGGCGCTCGGCGCGGTCATCACCATCGCCATCCAATCCTCGTCCGCCATGACGGTCATGCTCGTCGGCCTGGTCAACTCGGGTATCATGCAGCTCGGGCAGACGATCGGCGTCATCATGGGCTCGAACATCGGCACGACGCTCACGCCGTGGATCTTGTCGTTGTCCGGCGTGAACGGCACGGGCTGGATCCAGCTGCTCAAGCCGGAGAATTTCTCCCCGATCATCGCGTTTATCGGCGTTGTGCTCATCATGATGTGCAAAAAGCCCCGCAAGCGCGACATCGGCAAGATCATGGTCGGCTTCGCCGTTCTGATGTACGGCATGACGCTCATGGGAAGCTCCGTTTCCGGTCTGGAGAATTCCAAGGCCTTTACGAGCATCCTGACCGCGTTTGAGAACCCGCTGCTCGGCGTGCTCGTCGGCGCGGTCGTCACGGGCGTGATCCAGTCCTCCGCCGCCTCCGTCGGCATTCTGCAGACGCTGGCCGCCACGGGCCAGATCTCCTATGGCGTCGCCATCCCGATCATCATGGGTCAGAACATCGGCACCTGCGTCACGGCGCTCATCTCGTCCATCGGCGTCAACAAGAACGCCCGCAAGGTCGCCGTCGTGCACATCACGTTCAACCTCATCGGCACGGTGGTGTGCCTGTGCCTGTTCTACGGTCTGCACGCCATCTTCCATTTCGCCTTTGTGGCCACGCCGATCAACGCCGTCGGCATTTCGGCCGTGCACACGATTTTCAATGTCTTCACCACGGCGCTGCTGTGCCCGTTCACGAAGCAGCTCGAGCGCTTCGCCAATTTTGTCATCCGTCCCTCCAAGAAGGAGGAGACCTACGCCTTCCTCGACGAGCGCCTGCTCGGCACGCCGTCTATCGCTGTCGGCGAGGCCAGTGACATGACGGTCAAAATGGCAACCCTTGCCCGCACGACCATTCTTTCCGCCATCAACATTTGCCAGCGCTACGACCAGAAGGTGGCAGACGAAATTCTGAAGCACGAGGACGAGCTGGACCTCTACGAGGACAAGCTCGGTACCTTCCTCGTCAAGCTCTCAAGCCGCTCGCTGTCCATCGCGGACTCGCGGAAGGTCTCGAACATGCTGCACACCATCGGCGATTTCGAGCGTCTGGGCGACCACGCCGTCAACCTGCGCAAGACGGCTGAGGAGATCCACGACAAGCACATCGTCTTCTCCGAGGATGCCGCTGCGGAGCTGCAGAACCTGACAAACGCACTGACGGAGATTCTGGAGCTGACCATCGATGCCTTCCGCGAGCACAACCTCGAAATGGCGCGCCACGTCGAGCCGCTGGAGCAGGTCATCGACTGCCTGATCTCCGCCGCCAAGTCGACGCACGTCGAGCGCCTGCAGAGCGGCAAGTGCACGATCCAGAACGGCTTCGTGCTCAACGACCTGCTGACGAACTACGAGCGCGTGTCCGACCACTGCTCGAACATCGCCGTCTCCCTTATCGAGACGAGCGCGGGCAGCTTCGACACGCACGAGTACCTCACCGAGGTCAAGGAGGGCGGCAGCAAGGACTATACCGACCTCTACCACGCCTATACAAAGAAGTACGCGCTGCAGTAAGCGCATAGGACCGGGACACGCCGCAAGACGTGCCCCGGTTTTGTTATGCGATATACTGCCGTAAGGGCGGGGACAGCCGGACCCTGGCGAATCCGCAGGTGCCTGCATGAGATTCCCACGTCGCTTCGCTCCTCGGAATGACACGGGAGGGCGGCACTCGCAAGCTCGGCGCTGCGCCCCTCCGAATGGGAAAGGCACCCAAGTTTGTCATTGCGAGCCTTGCGGAGCAAGGCGCGGCAATCTCGCAGGATGCAGCCGAAACGCAGAAAGGCCTCCGGCGAATTCGTTACTGCCTTCCCGAGATTGCCGCGTCGGCCTTCGGCCTCCTCGCAATGACACGGGTGGGAGGCGATTGCAAGCTTGCCAATGCGCCCCTCCGGATGTAGCTGGCCCCCAGATTTGTCATTGCGAGGCTCCGCAGGAGCCGCGGCGCAGGCCTTCCCGCAGGGAAAGGCCGGGAGCCATCGCCATATCAGCGCCGTTTCCTCCATTTCCCATCTTTTCCGCACTTTTTGCAGGATGTTAAACGTTTTCGTCATGGTGCACAAATTATGGGTCCACTTTTTGGCGGTTCAATGCATTGCGGAGCGCGGCAGGATATGCTACAATTTATGGTATTAAGGTAGGCGCCGCTACTCCACCCCGTTAGCGGCGGACCGCCGGATAAGGAGGAATCACCCACCGCAGGCTTGCGGTGCGGCAGTGTGGAGACCTGCCGTAATGCATCCGCGCTTCGCGCGCCGATGTGAGGTCCGGGCAAGCGGAGGCTCCCGGATCAGAGCCGGTAGCATGGCAAATGTTACGCTGAAAAACATCAAAAAGATCTACCCCAACGCCGACACGAAGAAGAAAAAGAAGAAGAAGGAGCACACCTCTGACGAGCCGAAGGCCAATCTTCAGATCACGGACGAAGGCGTCGTCGCCGTTCAGGAATTCAGCCTGGACATCGCGGACCGTGAGTTCATCGTTCTCGTCGGCCCGTCCGGCTGCGGCAAGTCCACGACGCTCCGCATGATCGCCGGTCTGGAAGAGATCACGGACGGCGAATTGTACATCGGCGACCGTCTGGTGAACGACGTGGCCCCGAAGGACCGCGACATCGCCATGGTCTTCCAGAACTATGCTCTGTACCCCCACATGACCGTGTATGAAAACATGGCATTCTCCCTGAAGCTGAAGAAGGTCCCGAAGCAGGAGATCGACAAGAAGGTCCGCGAGGCCGCCGAAATTCTCGGCATCACGGAATACCTCGACCGCAAGCCGAAGGCCCTGTCCGGCGGCCAGCGCCAGCGCGTCGCCATCGGCCGCGCCATCGTCCGCAATCCGCAGGTCCTGCTGATGGACGAGCCGCTGTCCAACCTCGACGCCAAGCTCCGCAACCAGATGCGCGCTGAGATCATCAAGCTCCGCTCCCGCATCAACACCACATTCGTCTACGTCACCCACGACCAGACGGAGGCCATGACGCTCGGTGACCGCATCGTCATCATGCGCGACGGCTTCATCCAGCAGATCGGCACCCCGCAGGAGGTCTTCAACCATCCGAAGAACCTGTTCGTCGCGGGCTTCATCGGCACGCCGCAGATGAACTTCTTCCCGGATGCCAAGCTGACCGTGAAGGACGGCAAGTACGTCGTCGAGCTGCTCGGCAAGTCCATCGTCCTGCCGGAAGACAAGCAGGCCGCCCTGCGCGCCCGCAAGCAGCCGGAAGGCACCGTCACCGTCGGTGTCCGTCCCGTGCACCTCTCCCTGCATCAGGAGGGCTTCCCCGCAACGATCGACGTCTCCGAGATGATGGGCAGCGAGATGCACCTGCATATGACCGTCTCCGGCCACGATGTCATCGCCGTCATCCCGACGGCCGGCCTCAGCCTCGACGATGTCCGCGCAGGCGGCACGGCGCACTTCACGTTCGATCCGGAGCTTATGCACCTGTTCGATCCGAAGACGGAAGAGAACCTCTTCCCCGTGGAAAACAGCAAGGCAAAGGTCTGATCCAGACCATCCCCAGGCGGGCGGCGCATGCCGCCCGCCTGAGCTTGTCAAAAAAGATTTTTGACAAGCTCTCAAACGAGACCCGTTTCACTGGGCTCTCGTTTGAAAAGGCTGCGGCTCGCTGCATCGCACGAAGGGCGCGGCGCACCCTTCGCACGTTTGCGAGCCGAGCGGTATTTTCTCCGACGTACACGCCGCCGGAGAAAATGGTTTTCATTTTCTTTGCGCTTGCGAGCGCAAACTCTGCGAGGCTTTTTCGACAGTTTTAGAGCCGGTCCCCGGAAAGGGGATCGGCTCCGTTTTATGGATCTGCTTATTCGAGACCGTATGGCCAACCGCCAAGGCCGCCAAGGTCGTAGAGCTTGGAGTATCCGAGCGCTGCGAGCTTTTCGGCTGCAACGCGGCTGCGCTTACCGGTCTTGCAGTAGACGAGGACCGGGCTACTCTGATCGGGCAGGGCCTCTGCAGCCGTCTCGGCGCTGATCTCGTCGACCGGCAGCAGCACGGCGTCTGCCAGATGGCCGGTGATGTATTCCTCTTCGTCGCGGACATCCACGACCGTGCCGTCGGGATGCGAGCGGATCATGGCAAGCGCCTGCTCGGCGTCTGCGGCAACAGGGATCATGGGTGGGCTCCTTTCAGGCCAGCTCGATCATGTTCGTATAGAGCTGATAGTACTTGCCGTGCTGATCCAGCAGGTCGGCGTGGCTGCCGCGCTCGATCACGCGGCCCTGCTCCAGCACGAGAATGGCGTTCGCGTTGCGGACGGTCGACAGGCGATGCGCGATGACAAAGACCGTGCGACCGGCCATCAGGCCGTCAAGGCCCTTTTCGATGAGCTTTTCGGTGCGGGTGTCGACGGATGACGTCGCCTCGTCCAGAATGAGGACCGGGGCCTCCGAGACGGCCGCGCGCGCAATGGCGACGAGCTGCCGCTGGCCCTGACTGAGGTTTGCGCCGTCGGAATAGAGCATGGTGTTATAGCCCTGCGGCAGATGCGAGATGAAATAGTGCGCATTGGCGATCTTCGCTGCACGGATGCAGTCCTCATCCGTCGCGTCCAGCCTGCCGTAGCGGATGTTCTCCATCACGGAGCCAGTGAACAGGTGGGTATCCTGCAGAACGATGCCGAGGGACCGGCGGAGGTCATCCTTCTTGATATCGCGCACGTCGATGCCGTCATAGGTGATGTGGCCGCCCTGAATGTCATAGAAGCGGTTGATGAGGTTCGTGATCGTCGTCTTGCCCGCACCGGTCGAGCCGACGAAGGCGATCTTCTGGCCGGGCTTGGCATAGAGCGAGAGGTTTTTCAGCACCGGCTTGTCCGGATCATAGGAGAAGTCGACGTTGTAGAAGCGGACGTCGCCCTTCAGCGGCACATGTGTGCCGTCCGGCTTGACCCAGTAGAAGTCGCGGCCCTCGCGCGCCAGCGTGACGGAGCCCTCGTCGATCTCGGCCGGGGTGTCCAGCACGTCGAAAATGCGCTCCGCACCGGCCAGCGCCAGCATGATGGAGTTGAATTGATCTGCGATCTGGCTGACTCGGTCGGCGAATGTGCGGATGTACTGCAGGAACGTGATGAGGATACCGCCGGTGCCCTCGCCGGTCAGCCACAGCGTGCCGACGGCGCAGGTGATGGCATAGAACATGTGCGACAGGTTGTTCAGGATCGGGCCGACGACGGACGTGGCCGTCGTTGCCATGGTCGAGGCGCTGTACAGCGCCTCGTTGATCGGCTCAAAATCGGCCATGACCTGCTTTTCGTGCGTGAAGACCTTGATATCGCGCTGTCCTGCGATCATTTCCTCAATGTAGCCGTTTACGGCCGCGGCGTTCTTCTGCTGTGCGCGGTAGCTGCGGCTGCTGATCTTTGTCGTGATGCGCACGACAAGCAGCACGATGGCACCCAGCACGACCATGATGGCAAACAGCCGCATGGACAGCACGAGCATCATGGCGATGGTGCCTGTGAGCGAGGTGACGGAGATGAGCATCTGCGTGATGCTGTGCTGCAGCAGCTCGTTCGTCGCCTCGATGTCGTTCGTGTAATAGCTCATGAGGCTGCCGTTCGTATTGGCGTCAAAATAGCTGATGGGCAGCTTCTGCATACGGGCAAACAGCTCCGCGCGCAGCTCACGCATGATGACGGTGCTCGTCTCGAGCATAAGGCGGTTGAGCAGGTAGTTCGTCACGGCGCTGAGGAAATACAGCGTGCCGAGACCGGCCAGCAGGCTCAGATATTTTGCGTAGGTCTCATTCGGCGTGATGCCGCTTTCCTTCAGAAGATTGGTCAGCGGGCGCATGCAGTAGGACGCGCCGATCGTGCAGGCCACATAGGCCAGAATGGATGCCACGGCGCAGATGAGCAGCACGCGGCAGTGACGGAAATAGCGGAACAGGCGGAACAGCGTGTGCAGGGGAGACTGCGCGCGGCGGTAATTCCGAAGCTCAACTCTGGCCATGCTGCTCACCCTCCTCCCGCATCTGGCTGTCATAGACGTCGCGATAGATCTGGCTGCGCTCCATCAGCTCCGCATGCGTGCCGACGTCGGAGAGCTCGCCCTCGTGCAGTACGATGATCCGGTCGCACGAGAGGATCGAGGCGATGCGCTGCGCGATGATGATCTTTGTGCTGCCGGGCATGGCCGTTTTCAGCGCGCGGCGGATGTGCTCATCCGTCGCCATGTCCACGGCGCTCGTGGAGTCGTCGAGGATCAGAATCTTCGGCTGCTTCACAATGGCGCGCGCAATGCGCAGGCGCTGCTTCTGGCCGCCGGAGAGGTTCGCGGCGTTCTGCTCCAGAACGGTCTCATAGCCGTCCGGGAAGCGATCGATGAATTCGTCTGCGCAGGCAATGGCGCAGGCCTCGCGCAGCTGCTCCTGCGTGGCGTTGGCATTGCCCCAGCGGAGATTCTGCGCGATCGTGCCGGAAAACAGCGCGCCGTTCTGCAGCACCATGGAAACGCCGTCGCGCAGGTGCTCGAGCGTGTAATCGCGCACATCGCGGCCGCCGACGCGCACGGTGCCGGACAGCGTGTCATAAAAGCGCGGGATGAGATTTACAAGCGTGGATTTGCCCTCGCCGGTGCCGCCAATGATTCCGATGGTCTCGCCGCTGTTGATATGTACGGTGATGTGGCGCAGTGCAAGCTTGTCCGGGTCGCCGGAATAGCTGAAGCAGACATCTTCGAAGTCCACACTCCCGTCTTCCACGACGGCGTCGCTCGGCCCGTCCGTGATGTCAACGGTCTCGTCGAGCACCTCATTGATGCGGACGAGGGAGGCATGTGCGCGGGACAGAGCCATAATGAGCCACGTGAGCATCGTCAGAGCGTTGACGGCCTGCGTCGTGTAGGACACCAGACTGACAAGCTCACCTGTAAGCAGGCCCGTTGTGCGGAAAATGATCTCGCGGCCGCCGAGGAGCAGCAGCACGATCGTGCAGCCCCATAGGATGGACATCTGGATGGGACCGGTCAGCGTGAACAGGCGGGAGGATGACAGCGTTGCCTGCCGCAGATCCTCCGCCGTGCCGCGGAAGCGCTCGGATTCATAATCGCCGCGGACATAGGCCTTGACGACGCGGCTGCTGATGAGGTTTTCCTGCACGGCGCGGTTCATGCTGTCCATCTTCTGCAGCATTTTGCGAAAGCGCGGCTGGCCGATCTTCATGAGGATGGCCAGAACACCGGCCAGAAACGGAATGGAGATCAGAAAGATCACCGCCAGATGCGGCGAGATCGTAAAGGCCATGACCGTGGCCATCAGCACCATGAATGGCGAGCGGATCAGTGTGCGCAGGAACTGCTGCATGGTGTTGCGCACGGTGTTGACGTCCGTCGTGGCGCGGGTGATCAGGCTGGACGTTGTGAAATGATCCGTGTTCGCGAACGAGAAGTCCTGAATTTTTCCGAGCAGGTTCGCACGGAGATTTTTGGCAAAGCCCTGACTGGCCACGGCGGAGCAGCGTGCGCTCAGAATACCGCAGGCCATGGAGCAGCAGGCAACGATGACCATGATGATGCCGACTGTCAGAACGAAGCGGTCGCGGTTTGCGATAAGTGCCTCCGGAAACAGCTCGCGCAGCATGAAATCCTGCTCCCGGTAGAGGCCGCCATCCACGATGACGGACATCAGCATCGGGATCAGGACCTCGAGCATGACCTCCAGCCCACCGAAGATCGCGGCGGCCAGGGTCCAGATGCGGTAGCGCCCCAGATTCGGCCATATGTGGCGGAATGACCCAGGGCGTTTCTTCTTGCTTTCGATGAAGCTCATCCCCTTGAAGAAAATAGTCGTGTCTGAATATTATACCAAACGGTATGTCTTCGTACAAGCCTAAATTTCTATTTTTTGAGAAAAAATTCGATGGGATTTCCCGAAAAATCCCCGAAATCCGCCTCGTCTTTTTCTACGGTGCTTGCAGCGGAGCGGATGATACAATATACTATATTGGAGTGAATTATAACGATCTTAAGAATATCTTTCGGTTTTGCCTGCTTGTTTCTGCTGCCGTTTTTCGGTAAACTGTAGGGGCAGAAGCGAGAACGCAGGCGGCTGCGCAGAGAGAAAATGGGGGAGAACGGCATGTATCGGATTCTGGTTTGTGATGACGAGCGGGACATCGTGTCCGCACTGCGGATCTATCTTACGGCGGAGGGCTATGAGGTGCTCGAGGCCTACAACGGCAGCGAGATGCTGCGGCTTGCCGCCATGCAGGAGGTGCATCTCATCCTGCTCGACGTGATGATGCCGGGCATGGACGGGCTGACTGCCATGGCGGAGCTGCGCAAGACCTCGAATGTGCCGGTCATCCTGCTGACGGCCAAGTCGGAGGACATGGATAAGGTCCTCGGCCTGAATCTCGGCGCAGACGATTATGTGACAAAGCCGTTCAATCCCATTGAGGTCATGGCGCGCGTCCGGTCTCAGCTCCGGCGTTATCTGCAGCTTGGCGGCGGGCAGGTGCTGCCGACGCAGGTGACCATCGGCGGCATCATGCTCGACGACGCCGGGCGGACCGTCACGGTCGACGGCGAGCCGGTCGCGCTGACGCCGACGGAGTTCGACATCCTGCGTCTGCTCATGCAGCATGCGGGCACAGTCTTCTCTCCGCGCGAAATTTATCGCCGTGTCTGGGGCGATTCGCCCGTCGGCGTGGAGAACGCCGTGGCGGTGCACATCCGGCATCTGCGCTCGAAGATCGAGATTGATCCCACCGAACCGCGCTATCTCAAGGTTGTGTGGGGCAAGGGATACAAAATGGAGGAACGACGAAATGAAAAAGCTGCAAGATAACCTCGCGGCGCGGATCGCCGCATCCGTCATACTGACCGTGAGCTTCCTGCTCACGCTGCTCAGCACGGCGGGCATCGTGCTGCTGGCTTCCTATCAGGCCTATAACGACGGCGGCGCGCAGCTGCGTACATCCTATCTGCATGCGGCAGGAGTCCAGGAATACTACGACCATGTCGAACCGATGCTGGAAGGACTTGTCCATGAGCCGCAGAGCTATCAGAATTACCTGAACAGCTTGAATGTCCATGTCGATGTGAAGACGACGGACGGAACAACCGTGTTTTCCAATGCAAAGGAAGGGGAGACGAGCCTCCTTGAGGGCCCCTTCAGCTATACGTTCACGACCGGAGAAACGAAGCTCTGGAAGAATACGTTCTCGGATGCGGAAAAGGCCCAGCGCGCGCTGGAACGTTTCCCATACCAGATCGAGGACTATGAGATCGAGGCGTCGCCATTTGAATACAGCACGTCCTATTCGCCGATCGACGAAAGCCTCGGCGACGCGCTCGACGAAACCCTATCCGGCTTAGAGTCCTATTACCCGATGCTGAAGATCTGGTATTATCCCGAGGGGAGCCTGACCGAGGTAGAGGTCGGCGTGACGCTGGCTGCAGCCCCGATCGGGAACGATTCGGTCGCCGTCACGGCGCGCTGGATCGATCTGCTGATCGCCATGCGCGTGTGGCTCATCCTCATCCTTGTGCTTTCCGCGGCTTGCTGCGTGGCCAGCTTTGCCTTCCGCCTGCGCACGGCGGGCCACAAACGCGGTACGGCGGGCATCACACTCCGCTGGCTCGATCGGATGCCGTTTGAGGCTTATCTGCTGGCCCTCGCCGCAGTTGTGCTCATCATCGTCTTTCTTGCCAGTGCAAAGGGGGAGCTGTGGTCGATCGCACCGGCCGCTGTCCTCCTCTGCTTTCTGCTTCAGACCCTCCCCATGACGATCGCCGCACGCTGCAAGGCGCACACCATGTGGCGCAATACGCTGCTGCGCCGTCTGCTGGACTGCATCCCCGGCGTGCTGCGGCGGCTTGCGGCGGTGATCCGGCGCGTGATGCCGAAGCTCCCGCTCGTCTGGACGGCTCTCGTGTGCTGGCTGGCCCTTAGCCTGCTGGAGCTCGGCTTCTTGATGGCCGGGGCCTATGCTGTTCTCTGGATCGTGGAAAAGGTCGTGTTCACGCCGCTGGTCGTGCTGTTCCTGCTGGACCTGCGCCGCCTGCTGGACGGGAGCAAGCGGCTTGCCGAGGGTGATCTGGATCATTCGGTCGCGACGGACCATATGTTCTCTCCGCTGCGCAGACAGGCCAACTATCTCAACGGCATCCGCGACGGGATGCGCAATGCCGTAGAGGAGAGAATGCAGAGCGAGCGGATGAAAACGGAGCTCATCACGAACGTCTCGCACGATATCAAAACGCCGCTGACGTCCATCGTGAACTACGCCGGCCTGCTGCAGCGCGATGGCCTCGCGTCGCCGGATGCGCCGGAGTATCTTGAGGTGCTCGTGCGGCAGAGCACGCGGCTGAAAAAGCTGACGGAGGACCTCATCGAGGCCTCCAAGGCGGCGACCGGCAATCTGACGGTCCATCCGGAGGCAGTTGATGCCCACGTCCTGCTCGGGCAGGCGGAGGCGGAGTATGCCGACCGGCTGCAGAATGCGAAGATCGAGCCTGTTTTTGATCTGCGCGCCCAGCGGTTTTGTGTGCAGGCGGACGGGAGGCTCCTCTGGCGGGTGTTCGACAATCTGCTGAGCAATATCTGCAAGTACGGCCTGCCCGGCTCGAGGGCCTATCTCCGCACGGAGGAGCGCGGCGAACTGCTGCGCATCACGTTCCTGAATATCTCCCGCGACGCCCTGAATATTCCCGCCGAGGAGCTGATGGAGCGCTTCGTCCGCGGTGATGCCTCTCGCAGCACGGAGGGCAGCGGCCTCGGCCTCTCCATCGCACGCAGCCTGACGGAGCTGCAGGGCGGCACATTCACGATCGCCATTGAGGGGGACCTGTTCAAGGCCTCCGTGGAGCTTCCGCTGACAGAAGAATAAAACCTGCGGCCCGGACATTTGTCCGGGCCGCTCAGCTTGTCAAAAAAGTCCCTTCGGGCCTTTTTCGCCAAGCTGCTTCCAGAATTGCAAAATAAGTTATTATGGATATGGAATCAGGTTCGGCGCGTGCGCGCGCACGAGCAGCAGGGCATCCTCATCGATGACGGCCGTCACATCGGGATGCAGCCGCAGAATAGTCGCCGGGACCTGCGGCACGATCCTGCCGCACAGCAGGCGCTCTGTGATCTCCGCCTTTCCGCTGCCGCTGAGGAGCAGCAGGATGCGCTTCGCCCGCATCAGCACACCGAGACCGACCGTAATAGCCTGCCGCGGCATGGTGTCCGGCTCGTCAAAGTAGTGAGCATTCGCGGCAAGCGTCTGCGGTGCAAGGTCCACAAGGTGCGTCAGCTCCGGAAAATCATCGGCAGGCTCGTTGAAGCCGATGTGGCCGGTGTGGCCGACACCGAGGATCTGCAGATCGGCCGGGTGGGAGCGGCAGAGTGCTTCATAGCGGCGGCACTCGGCCTCCGGGTCGGCTGCATCGCCCTGCGGGACCGCCGTGTGCTCCGACGGGATGCCGCAGGGGCGGAAGAAATGCTCCTCCAGATAGTAACGATAGGACTGCGGATGCGTGCCGGAGAGACCGGCATATTCATCCGTGTTGACCGCGCGGATGCGGGAAAGCTCCAGTCCCTCCTCCCGGTGGCGGCGGACCAGCTCGCGGTACATGCCCTCGGGCGAGCTGCCGGTCACGGTGCCGAGACAGGTGTCCGGCTTTTGCCTGATCTGCGCCTCAACGATATCCGCGGCACAGCAGCTCAGAGTCTCATAATTCGGAACCGCGATGATCTTCATGTGCCTACCTCTGCCAGAGCGGCCTGCTCCATAAAATAACGTGTGCGATCCGGATCGACCGGATTGCGCATGTCGCCGTTTTTGATCCAGGTCGCTACGCAGACAGCGTCATATTCCTGCAGCAGCTCGCGAACGTTGTCTCCCGTTGCGCCTCCGCCGAGGAACAGCGGGATGGCGGGAACGCGCTGCCGTACCTGCCGGGCCATGGACAGACTCTCCTGCGCGTTCTTCCCGCAGAGGAACAGGCCGTCGGCAAACGCCTCGTGGACGCACTGCCAGGCCGCTTCGTCCAGCGGCTGGGGGCACAGCGGGATGCCGTGGCGCTCCCAGACGTCAGCATAGACGGGAATGTCCGTACCCAGCTTCCGTTTCAGTGCGGTGATCTCGCAGCACTGGCCCTGCAGCAGTCCGGCGCTTGTGACCTCTGCACCGGTGTACAGATGCTCCACGCGCACAAAGTCCGCTCCGGCGGCATCCGCCACAGCCAGCGCGGCCACGCCGTCCCAGTTGACGAGCACGCCAAGGCACAGCGCGGGGAAGCTCCGCCGGATGGCCTGCGCCACAACGCTGAGATAGGCGATAGCCTCCGGCGCGGACTGCTGCCGGATGGGCATGTCGCCCATATTTTGTAAAATCACGCTCTGCACGCCGCATTCGGCCAGAATGCGCGTTTCCTCCAGCGCCTGCTCCGTGATGAAGCTGATGCGTTCGCCCCGGTTACGGTAGCTGCCGGGCAGGGGACGGGTCTGTACCATGCCGATGACTCTACCCTTCATGCGTTCGCACCTCCCAGTTTTGCAGCATAGTTCAGCCCGGCGGTATACATGGCCGTCGGCGGAAGAATGCCTGCCTCTGTGATATAAGCGGTGATGAACTCCGGCGCAATGGCCACAAGCTCCGGGCAGACGAAGTCCACGCCTGCCGTTTCGTCGGCCGTCCAGCTGCCGCCGATGCGCTGGCGGTGATCGTCGAGGATCGGCTTCTTTCGATAGCCGTCCAGCGCACGCAGGTCGAGCTTCAGCAGGGGCGTCGGCACATAGAACGGCACATGGAACCGGCTGCACAGCAGGGCCGTCAGCTCCGAGCCGACCGTGTTAAAGCATGTTCCGTCCGGATAGTACGTCTCGGAACCGATGAAGGCGGCATCGCACGCCGGAATATATTGATACAGCGCGCAGTCCGGAATGACATGGACGCTGTGCCCAGCGCGGAGCAGCGGTGCGACATAGGGCCTGCCGCCGTCGAGCGCGCGGCTCTCGGGCACGATGCAGCGGAACGAAACGCCATGCTCCTGCCCCAGAGCGGAAATTGCCGCCACGGTACTGGAATAGTCATAGAGCAGCAGCGTCCTTTTGCCCTCCAGAACGGTCCAGAGCAGGGAACGGATCTTTTCCAGATCCTTTGCGGCCTCCGTACGGTAGCACTCGACACCCTTCCGGATGCTCTGTGCAAGCCCTGCACGGCTGCTGCCGTGTACATTGCGCAGCATGAGGCCGATAGCGTTCGTGATGGCCTGACTGGACTCGCCGCGCGTTGCGATAAAGTGGTCGGCGATGCCGCGGAGCAGGGGGAGGGGATCGTCCGCGCCATTTTCGGCAATGCTGAGGAAAATGTCTCCGATGATGCGGATATGGCTGCTTGCGCCGAGGACGCGCTGCTCGTTGACGTCGTCAAAGCGCTCCTGTGCCTCCGGCGCGAGCAGCTCCCGCCATTTGCAGGGGACAACAAACATGATTATTCTCCTTTCGGCTCGATCACACGGATGCTGACGTTCTCCGGCAGGTCTCCGGTCACGGTGAGGCTGTCCTCCCAGAAGGCAGCGTAGTCCGCACCGTCGCGCTTCTGCCACCATGCGTCCAGCTCGCCCATCGTCGCGTGCCAGAGCGGCAGAGCACGGACGGCCTCGGCCAGACGCGGGAATGTCTCCTTGGCCAGCAGGCCGAAGTGCTGCGGATGGCTGTAGAGGATGACGGGAAGTCCTGCCTCTGCCTGACGGCGCACGGACCGGCAGAAATAGTCCGCCACAGAACCCTCCGGCAGCGCCGTGCCCTCCTCCTCGGCCTTGGCAACGGCGCGCTCCGTGGAGAACGGGTCGACCGGCAGCTGCTTGACCGCCATACGCGTGCCGTGGTCATAGGGATAGAAGGGGAGCCCGAAAACGGCATAGCCGAAGTCCGAGGTATAGGTGACGCCGTCTTCCTCCAGCGCCCGGTTCAGGGCAAAGTTCCACATGCCGCGCGGTGCGACAAAGCCAGTCGTATAGTCGATGCCCAGCTCCTTCATCCATGCGCGGCAGTCGTGAACATTGCGGAAGTTCTCCTCCTGCGTGGTGAACAGATTGTGGACATCGGCGTGGCAGCCGATGTCGTGGCTCGGGTCAATGTCCCGCAGACGCTCGGCCTCCGGCTCGCAGAGCGATTTGTTTGTATAGAACGTCACGCGGATGCCGGCCTTTTTCGCGGCATCGCTGATACGGCGGAGATGGTCGCCGTAAATGCCGTCAATGTCCACGCGGAACACGAAGACGGACTGATAGTTTCCTGGGTAATAGTGCAGGTAGACATACGGCAGGCCGCGTTTGCCATAGGAGCGGATGAGCAGCTCCCGCATGGCGCGCAGCAGCAGGTGCTTGTCCACCGATGTGATGCGCTCGGTAAAGTCGGAATCCGGCGTTGTCCGGCGCAGGGTGTCGCCCAGTGCGCAGATGAGCTCCGAGAACGGGATCCCCGTATACCAGCAGCCGCCCTTTCCGACACTCTGCCAGACAATGGCGGGGTATTCATCCGGGTGCAGACCGCATTTGATCTTGCGGCTCTCATGCAGGCGCAGCAGGCCGAGGCCGCTGCCCGCATAGACGGGGACGAGGCTCGCAATGCGCGGCGTGCCGCAGTCAAGCTCCGTCAGGTCGGCAAATTCGAGCGCCGCCGTGCCAATATAGTCCGTAGGGAAGGGAAGCTCCTCCGGATGCATGCCGGAGAGCACGGCGATGCCGCCCTCCTGCAGATAGTCGGGAAGCCAGATGGGCGTTTCGCCCTCGCACAGCAGGACCGGGCAGTCCGGCCTTTCCGTCGTCAGAAAATGCGGTGTTTTTTCCTGCTCGCACAGGATGCGCCAGCCGTCCGTCTGCTCCGGATGACGGCTGGGGTAAATACCGGCTCTCAGCTGCATAGTGCTTCCCCCTTTTCCAGAATGAACTGCTCCGTTTCTGCGCGGGACGGGAGCTTTGTGCGCGAGCCGACCGCGCCGATGGCGATGGCAGCTGCTGCAGAGGCATACTGGGCGCAGCGCTCCATGGTCCAGCCCTCCACAAGGCCGGAGAGGAAGACCGCGTTGAAGCAGTCGCCCGCGCCAGTCGTGTCCTGCACCGGGACGGAAAATGCCGGGCAGTGGTGGGAATATCCCTTGCGGAAGACCCATGCTCCGTTTTCTCCGCAGGTGACCACAACGGTCCGAACGCCGCGCGCCAGCAGCTGCCGTGCGCCTGCTTCCAGATTGGTGCAGCCCGTCAGAGCAGCCAGACCGGCTTCATTCGGGAATGCTGTGTCCACGCGCTGCAGGACGCTGTCCCACACGGCGGCGGGCGCAGTTCCCGCCGTTGCCTCGATGTCCATGGACAGGAGCGTCTGCGTACCGTCCAGCGCCTGCGCCACATGAGCGGCAAGGGTCATGTCCAGAGAGGTCATGTGAACGCGCTTTGCGGTTTTCAGATAGGCAAGGTCGACCTCCTCCGGCTTCGGCAGAAAGCCGGACGTCTCCACAATGGTCAGCGCCTTTTCGCCGGTGTCATCCAGCAGGACCATGCAGAAATAGGTCTCACAGGCGGGATCGACGACCATATGGCTGATATCGACGCCGCGGCGCTGCAGGTCGCTTTTTGCCAGCTCGCCGTAGCCGTCCATCCCGACCTTGCAGACGGCACCGGCCTTCGCTCCGAAGGCGGCTGCGGCGCAGCAGAAGTTTCCGATGATCCCGCCGGGGAAATTCCCGAGCAGCTGCCCGCGCACCTTCTCGTCATGCGAGGCAATGCGCGGAACGCGGATCATCACGTCGACGTTTGTATCGCCGACTCCAATGATATCCAGCATAGGCTCCTCCCGCTCAGGCGTCCTTCTCCGCGTTGACGGTGAAGGCAACGGCGGCGAGGATGATGAGGCCGCGGACGACCATCTGCTGATAGACGTCCAGACCATACATGACGAGCGCGTTGTTGATCATGCCGAGCATGACGGCGCCGACGCAGGCGCCCGCCACGGAGGCCTTGCCGCCGTTGATGCTCGTGCCGCCCAGAACGGTCGCTGCGATCGCGGAGGTCTCCTCCGCCTCACCCAGCGAGTAGCGGCCGCCGCCGAAGCGTCCGGCCCAGAGAATACCGGCCAGCGACGCAAGTACGCCGGAGAGCAGCATGACCTTGAAGATCGTCAGCTTGACGCGCACGCCGGAGTAGAGTGCGGCCTTGGGGTTGCCACCCACTGAAATGACCTGACGTCCGAACGGGCGCTTGCGCAGGAAGAGCTGGCCAACGACCACGATCACGACCATCCAGAGAAGCAGCACGGGAACGCCGCCGAAGTCGCCGCCGCCGAACACAAAGTTGAACGTCATGTTTGTGATGGGGACGGATTTCAGGCCGGAGACCGTGCGTGAAACACCGGCAAAGAGGATCTGCGTGCCGAGCGTGGCGATAAAGGGCGGGATTTTTACCCATGCGATGAGCGCCCCGTTGATCGCGCCGACGACAGCGCCGACGGCCAGACCGGCCAGCACGCCTGGGATGAGGCCTGCGGCCTGCACGGTCCAGGCCGTCACGAGGGACGTCAGGCCGACGACGGAGCCGACGGACAGGTCGATCTGGCCTGCGCCGAGGGCATAGGTCATGCCGACGCCGAGAATGGCGATGAGCGCCGTCTGCCGGATGATGTTCCAGACGTTGCCCATATCCAGAAAGCCGTTGCCGACATTGCGGAGTGTCAGGGAAAAGACGATCAGCAGGGCGACAAAGGCGAGATAGATCATGTACTTCGAAAGAAATTTGCGCGCGGAGATCTTCGTTTTCATGGTGGTCCTCCTATTGAATCGCAGCCATCAGGCTGTCTTCCGTTAATCCGAGCCGGGGAACGTCACGAAGCTCTCCGACGATGCGGTTGTATTTGATGAGCAGGATGCGGTCGCAGTTTTCAATCATCTCCGTCAGCTCTGAGGAGACGAAGACCACACCGCCGCCCGCGTCCGTGAAGCGGGTGATCGCAGCGGTGATGTCGCCCTTGGCATGGATGTCCACGCCGTAGGTCGGGTCGTCAAGCAGCAGGATTGTCGGATGGCTTTCGAGTGCCTTGCCGACGACGATTTTCTGCTGGTTGCCTCCGGAGAGCTTACTGATGGCGATGTCGCTGCCCGGCGTTTTGACCTGCATGGTTTCAATGATCTCCTGCACGATCTGTGCGCCCTGCCTGTCATCAATGAAAAAGCGCTTTTTGCTCAGCATGGGGAGCAGCGGGAGCAGGGAATTGTCATAGACGCTGTGCATCAGGGACAGGCCCTGTGTGTGGCGGTTCTCCGGGACAAGAAAAATGCCGCCGCGGATGGCGTCGCACGGCTGGCGGACGCGGAGCTTTTTCCTGTCCAGCCGGATCTCACCGCTGCGCGCCGGGTCGATGCCGAACAGCACATTGAAGATCTCCGTGCGCCCGGCGCCCTTCAGACCGGCCAGACCGACGACCTCGCCCGGGCGGACGGTGAAGCTCAGAGGCTCCGGAATGACCTTCGAGGTCACGTCCTTCACCTCGAGCAGCGGTGTCAGACCGTCAAAATCCTGCGGCTTGCGGCTCTTCACGGCCTGAAAGCCGCTCTCGCCGAGCATCTGGGCGATGATCTCCTCGAGCGTTGTGTCGCGGATCTCCTTTGCCATGCAGGCCCTGCCGTCGCGGATGATCGTCACGGCGTCGCAGATATCGAGAATATGCTGCAGGTGGTGGGTGCTGATGACGATGGAGTAGCCCTGCTGTTTCAGACGTTCGATGATCTCAAAGAACTTCGTCGTGGCCTCGGCGTCGAGCGCGGCGGTCGGCTCGTCCATGAGGATGATCTTCGTCTGCTTCATGATGGCCTTTGCGATCTCGACCATCTGCATATCGCCGGTGGAGAGGGACTTGACCTTCTGCCGCGGATCGATGCGGATGCCCATATCGCGGAAGAATTCCGCGGCCTTCCGAATGCAGTCGCGGTCGGAGATCAGCGCGCCGCGGATCGGCTCTGTGTTCAGAAATATATTTTCTGCGACCGTCATTTCGCCGACCAGACTGTAGTCCTGGTAGATCATGGCAACGGTCTGCTCACGTTCCCGGACGGAAACGGATTTATCAATGTTCTTGCCAAAAAATCGGACGGTGCCTGCCGTCTGGGTGTAGACGCCGTTGATGATCTTCATCAGCGTGCTCTTGCCCGCACCGTTTTTGCCGACAAGGCCCATGACCTGTCCCTGCCGCAGGGAAAAATCGACGCCGTCCAGCGCGCGGACGCCGGAGAATTCCATCACGATGCCGCGCATTTCGATCGCGTTGACAGCGGTTTGTGTTTCGGACATTTGCGTTACCTCATTTCGGGTCGCTGTGCCATACAGCGGAATGGGATCGAAAAACGCCGGGCGGGAAAACACCGCCCGGCGTTGGTTATCAGCCGTTCAGAGCGGCCTGAACGTCAGCGGGAGCCTCGATACCGAGGGAGGTGCGGTAGCCCTCAAGCAGATTCTCGCGGGTGACCTTGAAAGACGGGGATGTGACATAGCCCGGGCACTCCTTGCCGATGCAGGCATAGGCGGCCAGCAGCGCGCGGCCGTATCCCATGGCATACGGCATATCGCAGGCGATGCCGACGATGTTGCCGCCCTGTGCCATATCGAGCGCGCAGGTGGTGTCGAGATCCATGGTGACGATCTTGATGTCGGTGCGGCCGAGGGCCTTCACGGTCTGCAGAACGTCGATGCACGGTGTGGAGTAGGAGACGAAGATGCCCTTGACATTCGGATACTTCGTCAGCAGAGCGGAGGTGATCTGCGCTGCTTCGTTCGGGGAGGAGAAGCCGCCGACTTCGGCGACGGTGATGTTCGGATACTGCTCGGCGATGGTCTTGAGGAAGGCGTCGTCGCGGGTGTTGCAGACGTAGTTGACGTCGGCGACCGTGATGGCGAGGATCTCGCCCTCGCCGCCGATGGCATCAGCCATCATCTCGGCGCTGTCGATGCCCATGTCGACGATGGAGTCCGTGATAGCACCGACATATTCCTTGCCTGCCGTGTAGCCCGTGGGAACGTTGCTCATGAACGTCAGCTTGACGCCTGCCTGCCACAGCGGGTCAAACGTCGGCGCGCAGACGTCGAGGTCCTGCGGCTGGCAGGTCACGATGTCCGGGTTCAGCGCGGCGAAGGATTCCATGTTCGTCTTCTGCTGGATGGGGTCGAGATCGCAGCAGCCCTGGCCGACGATCTTGATGTTCATGGCCTCGCAGGCATCCTGGAAGCCGATGAGGTTTGCGTTGTCCCACTCGCTGGCGTTGATGAGCTCAAAGCAGGCGGTGAGGTTCATGGAGCGGACCTGCGCCAGCTCCTCCGGCGTCAGCTCCAGCTCAGTATACCAGGCAGCGGGGCTGCCGTCCGGGCCGACGGTGGTGATGGTCTCGGGGGCTTCGACCGGGTTCGGGAAGGTCAGGCCTTCGGCAGGAATGTCGTTTCCATCGGTGTTATCGCTGTTGTCGGGGGCGGTGCTGGGGGCGTCGGTCGCGGGAGCGTCCGTGGCGGGGTCATTTGCGGGGCTGTTGGAACAGCCGGCAAACAGTGCCAGCGTCATCACGATGGCGAGAAGCAGGGCGATGCACTTTGTGGTTTTCATGGTTACCTCCTGATATTGTGGGTCTGAAACTCTCTATGTGTACTATGTGTACTGCGGCCGCAGCAGACAACGATGTTACTCCTTGCGGATGATCTGGTGGAATGTATACTTCTCTGCGTTGTAGGACATCTTGACGAACTCGACGGGGAACGGCTCCATCGGCCTGCTCTTGCGGTAGCCGAAGGTCTGGCGCTCGACGTACAGGATCGCAGACCCCTTCGGAATGCCGAGATGACGGCTCTCCCGCATGTTGGCAAGGCGGCACTCCACGCGCTCGCGTGCATAGACGATGATGATGCCGTATTCCTCCTCAAGGCAGGAATAAAACGACTGGTTCTGCGCAAGCTGCGCCTCCATGTTGGGCACAAGCGCAGCCGGGATATAGTTGACCTCCGTGGCGATGGGGACGGAGTCCGCCATGCGGATGCGCTCGAGCCGCCAGACGGGCTGGTCCTGCGGGATCTGCAGCTTGTTCGCCGTGCGGATCACCGGCAGCTCCTTCTCGAGGGAGACGACCTGATTGCTGACCTGAAGGCCCATGTTCAGCATCTCCTGTGTGAAGCTGAGAATGCGCCGCGGGCCGCTTTCGATCTTCATGCTGGCGACGAATGTTCCCTTGCCGGGACTGCGGACAAGGAAGCCCTCCTGCTCCAGCTCCTTGAGCGCCATGCGCACGGTCGTGCGGCTGATGCCGAAGGAGTCCTGCAGCTGCTTCTCGGACGGCAGGATCGAACCGGGCGGATAGTCGCCGCCCTCGATCCATTTCAGTAATGTCTGCTTTAACTGATAGTAAAGCGGTTTTTTAGAAGAGATACTCATATTTATCCATCCTGTGACTTAAGAGGATTGAAAGCCGGAAAAGGGGTGTGTTGTGCTTACGTTTGTATCATACCACTAAAAATCCGATTTTTCAAGCATATTTTTTTGCGATTTCAACAAAATAGTAGATAAAATTAAAACAAAAATGTGCATTTTCACAAGGCGAGAATGAGACGATTGAATGCGGAAAAAGATACATTTCCGTGATGCCATGGGGAACGCTATTCATCGACATGAAAACATATACAAAACTGTCCTGAAGTTGTCACATTCCGGCGCAGAATCCGGGGGTAATTATGCAGCATTTCGATAGCCCCGGCCTGCCCCTCCCGATACCAAAAAAGATACATTTGCAGGTACAGGAACAATACATTTCCGATACATTTCAACTTACCCAGCCAAAAAAATTTTTGCGTGGATATCCAGAAACATCGCTGCAGCGCGGAAAAAGCAAAAAACAGCCCGCCCGAGATGGACACTCGGACGGACTGCCAGACAGAAATACTATTTTCTCCAAATAAAACGATCCACAATGCCGGTATAGCTCTGGATGATCCGCGCGACCTTCACGGAGACGTTTTCCGTGGTATAGTCTGGCACTGGGGTGCCGAATTCGCCGTTTTGCTGCATCTGCACTGCCAAGTCAATGGACTGCAGCAGCTGCTCCGTATGGATGCCAGACAGAACAAAGCAGCCCTTGTCCAGCGCCTCCGGGCGCTCGGTGGAGGTGCGGATGCACACCGCCGGGAAAGGCTTGCCGACCGACAGGTAGAAACTCGACTCCTCCGGCAGCGTGCCGCTGTCAGACACGACGCAGAAAGCGTTCATCTGCAGGCAGTTGTAATCGTGGAAGCCCAGCGGCTTGTGGGCAATGACGCGCCTGTCCAGTTGGAATCCGCTTTCCTCCAGTCGTTTCCGGCTTCTCGGGTGGCAGGAGTACAGCACCGGCATACCATATTGCTCCGCCATGGCGTTTACCGCCGTGAAGAGCGAACGGAAATTCTCCTCCGTGTCGATATTCTCCTCCCGGTGGGCGGAGAGCAAGATATATTTTCCCTTTTCAAGGCCGAGCCGGGCATGAATATCGCTTGCCTCGATCTGGAGAAGATTCCGGCGCAGCACCTCCGCCATGGGGCTGCCCACCACGAAGGTACGCTCCTTGGGAACCCCTGCGGCGTTCAGATAGCGCCTTGCATGCTCGGAATAGCAGAGGTTCACATCGGAGGTCACATCCACAATGCGGCGGTTGGTTTCCTCCGGCAGGCACTCGTCAAAGCAGCGGTTCCCGGCCTCCATATGGAAGATCGGAATGTGCAGCCGTTTGGCGGCGATGACGGACAGGCAGGAGTTGGTATCCCCCAGCACCAGCACGGCGTCCGGCTTGACCTTCTGCATGAGAGCGTAGCTCTTGGCAATGATCGTGCCGATCGTCTCACCCAGATTCGCCCCGGCGGCGTTCAGGTAATAGTCCGGCGCGCGAAGCCCCAGATCTTCAAAGAACACCTGATTCAGCTCGTAGTCGTAATTCTGCCCGGTGTGGACGAGAATCTGCTGAAAATAGCGGTCGCAGCACTGGATGGTAGCAGAAAGACGGATGATCTCCGGCCGCGTGCCGAGGATCGTCATCAGCTTGAGTTTTTCCATTTCAGACCTCCTCATAGAACGTGTCCGGGTGCTGCGGGTCGAAGCACTCGTTGGCCCACATCAGCGTCACCAGATCATCGGTCTTGCTGAGATTCGTGATGCTGTGGGTGTAGCCCGGCAGCATGTGGACGGCCTCGATTTTCTCGCCGCTGACCGCAAACTCCAGAACCTCGTCCGCGTCCAGCCGCCGCTCGCGGATCAGTCCGTGCCCTGCCACAACAATGAAAAATTCCCACTTGCTGTGGTGCCAGTGCTGGCCCTTGGTGACGCCGGGCTTCGTGATATTCACGGAAAACTGCCCGCAGCTTTGCGTTTTCAGCAGCTCCGTGAAGCTGCCGCGGGCATCGACATTCTTCTTGAGCGGGAACGCCGTCCTTTCCGGCGGCAGATAGGAAAGATAGGTGGAATAGAGCTTCTTTTCAAAGCTGCCCGCCGGAATTTCCGGAAGGAGCAGCGTCTCCGGCTGTGCATGAAAAGATTGCAGCAGCTCGACGATCTTGCCCAGCGTTACGCGGTGCGTCACCGGCACGCGGCAGAAATCTCCGCCGGGCACCTGCGTCAGGCCGTCATAATCGCAGCGGTGCGCCCGGCCGGACAGCGCTGCCAGCAGCTCCGCGACAAGATCGTCAATGTAGACCAGCTCCAATTCCGTCGCGGGGTCGTTGACCGTGATTGGCAGATCGTTTGCAATGTTGTGACAGAACGTCGCCACGGCGGAATTGTAATTCGGGCGGCACCACTTGCCGAACACGTTGGGGAAGCGGTAAATCAGCGCCTCCGCACCGGTCTCGGCGGCATAGGTCCGCAGCAGCTTTTCGCAGGCAAGCTTTGCCTTGCCGTATTCGCTGCCCGCATAGCGCCAGACGAGAGAGGCCTGGGCGGAACTGGCCAGCATCACGGGGCAGCGGTTGTCCGCGTTTTGCAATGCGGCAAGCAGTATTTCCAAAGAGCCGGTATTGCCGGGGAGGTATTCCTCCGCCGTTTTTGGGCGGTTTACCCCCGCCAGATGGAATACGAAATCCGCAGATTTCGCATAATCAGCAAGCTGCTCCGGTGAGCCGTCCGTGTCATATTTGAAGATTTCCCGGATGTCCAGCTCCGGGTGGGTGCGGTCTTTGCCGTCGCGGATGTTTCGGAGCGCTGCAACGAGATTTTTCCCCACAAAGCCGCGCGCGCCGGTGACAAGAATGTTCATCAGCAATTTCCTCCAAAGAGCTTCAGCTTCTGCAGCAGGCGCTTCATGCCGTCCAGGTCCAGCCGCTGGGTGTTATGGGAGGTGTACGGTTCGATCTGAGACAGCTCCGCGTTTCCTTTGGAGAAATAGTTGTCGTAGTTCAGGTCGCGGCTGTCGGCGTGGATACGGAAGAAACCTGGCAGGTCCTCCGCCCGCAGCATTTCCTCCGAGGTCACGAGTACCTCAAAGAGCTTCTCGCCGTGGCGCGTGCCGATGGTCTGCACGCCGAGGTCGGACTGCTTCAGCTCCAGAACAGCCTGCGCCAGTGTTTCAATGGTCGCGGCGGGCGCCTTCTGCACGAACAGGTCGCCCTGCTTACCATGCTCGAAGGCATAGAGAACGAGATCGACCGCGTCGCTGAGCGTCATCATGAAGCGAGTCATGTTCGGATTCGTAACGGTGAGCGACTTGCCCTCGTCGATCTGGTCGCAGAACAGCGGAATGACTGAGCCGCGGGAGGCCATGACATTACCATAGCGCGTCAGGCAAAGCACGGGATCGTCTGCCAGCATCTGCTTCGACCGGGCGATGACGTTCTTTTCCATCATAGCTTTGGACATGCCCATGGCGTTGATGGGATAGGCGGCCTTGTCGGTGGAGAGAAAGATCGCCTTCTTGACCCGGTTTTCCACGCAGGCATCAATGACGTTGTTGGAGCCGATGACATTGGTTTTGACGGCCTCCATGGGAAAAAATTCGCAGGAGGGCACCTGCTTGAGGGCGGCGGCGTGGAACACATAGTCCACGCCCCGGAAGGCTGGGGCGATGGAGCGGTAGTCCCGCACATCGCCGATGTAGAATTTGATTTTCTCCGCGCAGGCGGGACAGGCCAGCTGATAGGCGTGGCGCATGTCGTCCTGCTTTTTCTCGTCGCGGGAGAGGATACGAATCTCGCGGATGTCCGTGGTCAGAAAGCGGTCCAGAACCGCGTGACCGAAGGAGCCGGTCCCGCCCGTGATGAGGAGGACTTTGTTTTCAAATCTTGACATAATCAGCATGCCTTTCTCTGCGAATTATCGGTTTTCTTTCGCTTTGGAAACACATCACGCAGCAGGATTGCCTGACACATCAGCAGCCCATTGGGACGCAGCGGACGTAGGAGAAGCGGAAATACGAACGTTGTAGATATTTGCGTCAGCAGGGAGGCAACGGCAGCACCTGTTGCGCCCCAGCAGGGAATCAGCAGAAAATTCAGAGCCACATTCACCAACGCGGAGCCGATATAAAGCGGTGTCAGGTACTTTTGCTTTCCTTCGCATACCACCCACGCGCCGCGGGCCACGCCCAGATAAGAGAATGCGGTGTACCATGTAATGACCTGCATCGGCATGACAGCCGGAAGGTACGCTTCCCCATAGAGCAGGCTGACAGCCGGTCGTGCAAGCAGCGTGATCACGGCGGAGACGGCAACAGAAAGATAGAAAACAAGGGCATACAGCTGCCGGTTATGCCGGACGAACTGCGCTCGATCCGTCCGATGGGCCTGCATGATACCGGGCGTGATCGAATCAATGATAGCCGACAGGACGAAGGTCCACACGGTAGCCAGACTGGTAGCCGTGGCGTAGTAGCCAACGGAGGCCTCATCCAGCAGATGCTTGAGCATAAAGCGGTCTGTACAGTTATAGACGGACACCATGAGGCCGCAGAGAATAAAGCTCCCGCTCTGGCGCAAAAGGGCGCGCCCCTTTGCAGGCGAAATATGCAGACGGGGACCGCCGCGCCACTTGTACAGCCCCAGAAATACAATGGCTGCCACGGCATAATCGATTGTGTTGGAGATGGCAAACCAGCGAACGTCCTTGCCCAAAACCAGAAGGAGTACTTTGTAGAAAGAGACGATGATATACCCAACCGATGTGGCAATCGTTGCGTATTTGGACTCCAGCCGACTTTGAAACCAGTACTGAATGGTATCAAACGCCTGAAAGATCAGGGACATGCTGTAAAGCGCTACCACGGTCATGGTCAAGCGCTCTCCACTGTCCACAGCGGCCACTATGGCCAGAATGCTGACCGCAGACAGCGTACTGGACAGCAGCCGCATTGCGATCGCCGTTCCAACTGTAGTTCCGGCACCCTCCGGGTCATCCATAAAGTCCTTCAAAAGGAGTGAACTCAACCCCAGAGTGGCAAAGGATGTGAAAAAGGCGGTATACAGGGCGGCATAGTTGACCAGACCATAGTTACTCGGTCCCAGATAGCGTGCAGTGAGCAGATTGACCAGAAAGGCCAGTGCCATGTGCAGGACTCTGCCTGCGACCAGCCAGCCCGCGTTTTTGGCGGCACGTCGGCTGAAAAAAGATACTTTCATATTTGCGATATATGCCAGCAGTGGCTAAGCGCGGCTGCACGGCCCTTCCGAATAGAGTTCGGGGGACGGAACCCCCTCTGAAATGGCCCGGATCAAATCGACCAGCCGACGGGCGGCTTCTTGAGCATTCCAGGTGTTTGTGATGGTCTCATAGGCATGTTTGCCCATTGCTTCCCGTGTAGATGGCTGCTCCAACAACCGTACGACATTTTCGTATAGTTCATTCCTATTCCCAGCGCGATAGACACAGCCATTTACGCTATTCTCGACCAAATAGGGCGTCGAGCCGGCTGCGTCACTGGCAACGACTGCGCAGCCGCTGTTCATGGCCTCGTTCAACACAGCGCCCCAACCTTCGTGCCGATCCGAAGTAAACAGAAATATTGCGCTGCGTTCCATTTCCCGGCGCACCTGCTCCGGTGACAGGCTGCCCAGAAGGCAGACCTGAGATTCCAAAGCATATTGTGCGATCATTCCACGCAGCTTCGGTTCCAATGTCCCGCTTCCCGCTATACGCAGAGAAAACGAATAGCCTGCATCCCGCAGCCGAGCCGCAAGCCGGATTGCATCATCCGGGTGCTTCAAATCCAGCAAGCGGCCCGCCCAGAATATACTGCCCGGCTCTTTTTGGGGGAGCAGTGTTTCCGTATCATAGGGAAGTGCAGCAGGAAAGTATCCCCATTTGTAGGACTTCCCGCGGAATAATCCCATTTTTGCGTAATCCCCGGCGGCATAGGCACTGGCGCACAGAAGATACACCGGCTTGTTAGAGGGATTCCAACGGTGCCACTTTATCATTCGCGGCAGAAATTTCAGGGGCGCCAAGCCGTTTTTCAGAGGGCGCTCCTGATATCGCAGGATCAGCTTTCCCTCCCGCAGGCGTTCCCGCAGCAGGATCTGCGGCGCAGAGCCGACGATCACGGCATCTGCCTCCAAAATCTCGCGGGAGGCCACGACCCATTCTGCTGGGGTACGCGGCGTGACAACAAAACCCGGAGGATCCTTGATCTCACCCCACATTGCGCGCCGCTCCAGTGAGATCGATCCACTGGCCAGAAACCGGAACGAGACGCCGTCTTGGGTAGCCAGTGCGCGGCAGAGCGGCCCCTGATGATGGTTGTAGAAATTGGAGAGAAAAATGAGGTTCATGGAGTGACCTCCGATTTGCTCTGGTGCATTGCACCGTTAATTCCACCCTGGATCATAAGAAAGAAATAATAGATGTACGGGTTTGCAATATAGATCGGTTCGACCATAAAATTTATGATTGCTGCTGACGTAAAGCAGAAAGCGATAGGGCTGATGCTACGATCTGTATGCAATCTGCCAAAGCGAAACAGTATGATTATTTCGTCAATTGTTGCTGATATCGAGAAAATGAAAGGGAGTATTCCAGCAACACGGTAAATGTCCAGCCAGAAATTGTGCGCATATGTTTGCCCGCCATACAGAACAAATTGATTATTGGAACCAAATGGATAGCGCAACCAATTATCAAAAAAGCTTTTCCAGATATTGATGCGCCCACCGGCATTTAGCAGATCACCCTGTGTGATGCGCCGATAAAGTCGTGTCGAAACAAACATGCTTTTCAAATGAGCAATATCTGCTTGCCAAACTATGAGAACGATCAAAAATAGGATAACAGCGCCAAGAATGATATGGAGTCGACGCCTGAGCGATATTTTAGCTGTGAACAAAATATATATCAGAATCCCGACTATAAGCAATCCGGAGACAAAGAAAAAAGCGCGATATGCCTGCTGTATAGCGTTATAGAGTGAGATGGATAGGACAAGGAGAGATGGAATAGTCCACTTTCGATTACCGAAAAAAAGCAGACAAATTGAAATGGCAGTCGGGAAAAGAAACAGCAGGCCTTGCGCTGTGACGGACAGATAGTCCTTATGCCAAAAGTCGTAAGCTAGTCGAGCATATCGCTCATCAACGCGATGAAAGAACTGATAAGACACAACATTAAGGGTACCATGCAGAAAGAAACCAGCTGAGATGCTTATGATCATCAACAGTAGTAAGTTTCTGTTAGGGGAATTCCTGATGAAGTGGCTGCCGACCAGGTAGCAAGCCCAAGGCATGACGAGGTATTTAAGTAGGTCGGCAAATACGAAGCTGTTATGATAGCTGTAGAATATGAAATAGAAAATTGAGAACAGAGCAAGAAGTATGGCTTGCTGCGTTATTACAATATGACGAATATGCAAGATCAAATAGGCGAGCAGGAATATTGCAAGGAAATCGCCGCCAATGCCTAAAAAATCCATACTGGAAATAAAGATGGTTAAAAGGCATAGGATATCCCTACGGTATAGAGAACCGCGTTCCTGTTGCTGAATAGCTTGCATGAAATCTCATTCCTTTGGAGTTCTTGTAAAATGCCGTGTGGGAGGGCTGCACAATTGTGCAGCCCTCCGGATGGTGTTTGCTGACAGGATTGACCTCTAAATTGTGAGAGTAAACTCGGATTACGAGTTACTGTCGTCCAATTCGGACAGAAACAGAACTTGAAATTCTTCCAGTTCATCGTCAACAGGAATAATGCTCAATTCGGTTACCATTGTTTCCAGCTGTGCTGCATCAGTTGTACCACGAACGGTGTAGGTATAGCCCAGCTTTTCAGCATAAGCCTGCGCGTAGGAGTTTGCTGCTACAGACAACACGATATTAAGCGCATCTTGCAGAATGCGGTCTTCAATTTCTGTTACAGTGTTGGGAATATACAGGCTGAGGAGCGCAGTATCGCCTTTGAATGCGTATTCTCCAATGCTTTCAAGATTGCTGCCTTCAGAGATCGCTACTTCATTCAGCTTTGTGCAGTAGTAGAAGGCATACCCATCCAATCTGGTAACACTGTCAGGAATGGCAATTGTTTTCAGGCTGCTGTAGCCAAAGGCACCCCAGCCGATGCGCTCGAGCTGCGAGCCATCTTCAAAGGTTACAGTTTCGAGTCTATTGCACCAGAAGAAGTTGAACTTACCAATATAGGTGATGTCTTTACCAATCATGACTTGCTTGATTAGATACTTGCATGCTTCCCAAGGGGCATGGTTTGTCTCATTGTCCGCCATAGGGCCACTGCCAGTGATCTTCAGCACACCGTCAGAAGTCAGAACCCATGCAGCGTCCTCACCGCAGAAGCCGGAGGCAACGACTGCTGGCCTAGCGGTTCTTGTTACATAGGCGATGCCATACTTTTCGGCATAGGTCTGAGCATAGGAGCTTTCTGCTACTGACAGCGTAACATTCGCGATGGCATTTTCAAAGATACCCCATCCAATATTATTCATGCCGTCAGGAATGTACAGGCTCGTCAGCTTTGTATCTGCCTTGAATACGCATTCACCCAAGCTGGTCAGACAACTGCTCTCACTGATCTCAACGTTGGACAGGTTGGAACAATAGTAGAAGGCATACCCTTCCAAACGGGTCACACTGTCGGGAATGGCAATCTGAGGCAGGCTGCTGTAGCCGAAGGCACCCCAGCCGATGCGTTCAAGCTGCGAGCCCTCTTCAAAGGTCACAGTTTCAAGCTTATTACACCAGAAGAAGTTGAATTTACCGATATAGGTGATGCCCTTTCCAATGACAATCTGCTTGATCTGATACTTGTATGCTTCCCAAGGAGCCTGGTTTGTGTTGTTATCCGCCATGGGACCGTCCCCGGTGATATTCAGAACACCCTCAGAGTCTAGCGTCCATGCGGCGTTCTCTCCGCAAGTGCCGGAAGCGACAACAGTCAACTTCGCTTTCCGTGTTTCATAAGCAATGCCGTACTTCTTAGCATAGGACTGCGCATAGGAGTTCTCCGCGACATACAGCGTAACATTTGCGATAGCATCCTGGAAGAGGCCTGCACCGATTTGAACAGTGCAGTCAGGAATGTAGAGGCTGGTCAGGCTTGTGTCGGCCTTGAATACGTATTCGCCCATTCTGGTCAGCTTGCTGTTTTCACTGATCTCCACATTGGACAGCTTAGAGCAGTAGTAGAAAGCATAGCCATCGATCTGTGTAACAGAGTCAGGAATGGTGATAGCGGGCAGGCTGCTGTAACCGAAAGCACCCCAGCCGATGCGCTCCAGTTTGCTGCCTTCCTCGAAGGTCACGGTTTCCAGTCTGCTACACCGGAAGAAGTTGAACTTGCCAATATAGGTGATGTCCTTACCAATTACGACTTGCTTGATTTGATACTTGTATGCTTCCCAAGGAGCGTGATTTGTATTATTGTCCGACATGGGGCCGTTTCCTGTGACGCTCAGAACACCTTCGGAGTTCAAAGTCCACGCTGCGTTATCACCGCAACTGCCGGAGGCCACAACTGTGGGCTTGGGTGTTCTTGTTTCATAGGAGATACCATATTTCTCAGCATAGGCCTGCGCATAGGAATTTGCAGCAACGGACACAGTTACATTATTGCCAGCTCCCTCGAAGATACCCCAGCCAATATTATTCGTGCCGTCAGGAATATACAGGTATTTCAGTTTTGCGTCGGCCTTGAATACGCTTTCGCCCATTCTGGCTAGCTTGCTGTTTTCACTGATCTCCACACTGGACAGCTTGGAGCAATAGTAGAACGCATAGCCGTCGATCTGCGTAACAGAATCGGGAATGGTGATGGAGGGCAGGCTGCTGTAGCCGAAAGCACCCCAACCGATACGTGCAAGCTTGATATTTTCCGCAAAAGACACGCTTTCAAGCCTGCTGCACTGGAAGAAGTTGAATTTGCCAATTGCAGTGATTTCATTGCCGATCAGGATGTGCTTAATATAATACCTGTAGTTACCCCAGGGAGCACGCTTCGCGATGTTGTCCACCATATCGCCATAACCGCCGACAACGAGCTTACCATCGCGGTAAAGAACATAATTGGCTGTCTGGCCACACAGGCCAGCATTGATCAGGTCAGCAGTTGTGCAGCGAACAAACTGACCATTTTCAAACTGGCACGTTTCACCGCAGATAACATATTCGCCCTGATAGGTAAGGCCATCTTGATCAAAGGAATATGTACCTTCCGTGAGCACCAAAACACCAGTCACGGAGTTTCCACCAGCAAAATAGCGCATTCTTCCCGTCTTCGTATCCTTCGCCCAGCCGGGGTAGGCGCTTTCCTTCGCGCCGGTCTCGTATCCGCAGACCTCACAGGAGAGCATGTCCGTCTCGCTGTCGTAGTCATAGGTATGCTCATCATTCTCGCACAGCGGGGTTTTCCTTTTACTGTACTGATCCAGCACGGTCTTACTTCCGTCCTCTGCCACATTATACGCTGTAACGGTAGCCTGGAAGCGGTCGGCGGTGACGTCGACATAGATGCTCTCGAAGTCGAGCGTGGCCTTTTCGAAGTGGAAGTCCTTATTATCCACGATGGAGTAGGACTTACCGCCGGTGGAGCCGCAGATGTAGTACACGGTGCCCTTTTCCTCCACCTGACCGCCGGTCATGGGAGCGGTGCGGGCGTAGCTGTGGTCATTGCCGGAGAAGTAGAAGTCGATCCCGGCTGTGTCGCAGGCTGCGGGCAGATACTGCTGATAGATCTCGCCGCCGCCGGTGGGGTTGGTATAGTAGGCGGGGACGTGCGTGACCAGCACCTTCCAGGTGCAGCTCGTCTTCGCAGCGTCCTCGATGAGCCACTGAGCGAACTGCTGCAGGGTGTCCTTGTCGGAGGTGTGGTTCAGCACGGCGATGTACACGTCGCCGCGCTCCACGGAATACCAGTCAGCAGGCACGCCGAACACGGATTTCACGGCGATAGCGCCGTTGCCGCTGTCGTCTGCCTCGTGGTTGCCGATGACGTGGAGCACATCGGTGTCGCGGATGCCGTCGAGCGTGAAGAGCTTCAGGGCGTCGTCCCACTGGTTGTAGTAGCGGACATTGTCCACAGCGTCGCCGAGCTGAACGCCGAAGGGATACTGCCCGGCCAGATGATCGGCGATGCGGACCATGCCCTCAAGGGCGGCCTCCTCCTGAATGTCCGCCAGCAGGAAGAAGCGGGTCTGCTTCCCAGCTGCCGGGACGGTAAAGCTGCGGATGGCGGACCAGACCGTGCCGTCGCCGACGCGGTAGTAATACGTCGCGCCTGCGGTGAGGCCGCTCAGCGTCACGCCGTTCACGCGGTTGATCTGCTTGCTGCCGGAGTAGGAGATCAGGCGGCTCGTGCCCTCGATCTGCGTGGCTTCGCTCAGATCTGCGCTGGTGGAAAGCTCGGCTATGGCGGCAGCGGCGCTGTGGCGCGGGTCGCTCATCCAGGTGATGGTCTTGCCGTCTGCGGCAGGGGAGAGGGCGTAGATGATATTGTAGGGTGCGCCGGTCTCGTCGCCCACGGCGTTGTAGCTGAACAGGGTGATCTGATAGGAGCAGTTTCCCTCGGCGTCCTCGGCGCGCAGGTTCACGCTGCCCTCGCTTGCCGTCAGGCCGGAGATGTCGATCCGGCCGTTCTCGTCGGTCTGACCCTGCAGGACGTCATTGGCATAGACGCTGACACCGGCTGCCGCAGCGCCGTCGCGCACGACGGTCACGGTCGCGGTGGCCTTGCTGCCTGCTACGGCGGTCTCCGCCGTGATGCGGTACATGGCCTCGATCGGGTAATTTGCAACGGGCGTGGTGAAGCCGGTCGCATACTGGTTCAGGTCGCTGATATCGAGGCCCTCCGTCTGCTTGCAGCCGTAGGAGCCCTTCGTGACCTGCACGTTGATGCTGCTGCCCTCTGTGACGGAGGTGGGGATGGGAATGTCGACCGTGGCCAGCGCACCGGCCGTATACTTCGCGTGGTCAATGGTGGTGATCTCCACGGAGACGACGCCCTTGGAGGGATCGTAGCTCCAGCTGCCCGTCACGCCCTCGGGGAAGGTGACGTTCGCAACGGGATAGCTGCGCGTGACGGAGATGGTTGCCGTCAGAGAGGTGACGGAAGTGGGATCATCGCTCTCCAGCGCCAGCTGCCACGTTTTGCCGACGGTGGGAACACCCAGCGTGTTCAGCGCAATGTTCGGCACGTCCGGCTTTTCGGCCTCGACGGTGAAGTAGCGGGTCTCGCGGGTGACGTTGCCGTAGCCGTCCTTCAGGTAGAACGTGATGGAGTGCAGGCCGTTGCCGAAGTGCATCAGGCCGGAGGTGCTGCCGAGAATGTCACAATCGTACTTGCCGCGATAGGTGCCGTCAAAGTAGAAATAGGCGGATTCCACGCCGGTGGCGTAGGGATCGGTCTCCTCGCTGTCGTGGTAGGTGACGAAAAAGCGGAGCTTGTCGGAGTGGAGGGTCATGCCGTCCTCGAGCTCTGTCTTGGTGCCGTCGTCGTTGACGAGCTGGATGGAGGTCACGACCGGAGCCGTGACGTCCTGATTGTTTGCGCCGTAGACGACGCAGAAATTATCGAGAAGAATGTAGCCCTTCAGGTCGCCCTTGTCGAGCTTGACGCCGTCGGTGGTGTACCAGCCGATGCCGCTGGTTGTGACCATCGCACGGAACAGCATGCCGCTGTTGGCGCGGATCAGGGCACCTGCATACTGGGTCAGATCAGCCTCAAGATACTGCCAGCCGGTCTTCAGCCCCTCGCCGCTCCCGGCGCTGCCATTGCTGAAATTGACATAGGCGTTCGTCCAGCTTTGGCCATTATTTGTACTGGTGGCGATCTGGGCACGCAGCCACGGGACAGGGACTCCCTCGGGGATATAGACCCAAACACCAAGCGCTGTCGGTGTGCCGTCAATGGAAAGATTGTCGCCCAGGCCCAGGCAGGCGCCATCGGTACCGGTGAGACCGGTCCAGTCATATTCCAGCTTGATGGCCTTATGACCGAAGCGGACGATGTCGGCATATTCCTCGGCGGTATCGGAGACGATGGAGCCCTTGACGACGCCGCCGCGGCCGGCATAGTGATAGGTCGCGACTGCATTGGAGGCCATGCCGTCAAAGCTTTCGACGGTCGTGCCGATGGTGGAATAATCCCACGGGTCCTCATCGCCGCCGTCGAGGATCATGGTCGGCTCCATGCCGATATTCACGGTAACTGTGGCGCTCAGGTCGCCGCGCGTGGCGGTGACGGTCGGGCTGCCGGAGTATTTCACGTTGCTCGTGACGGTGAAGCGGTTGTTCGCAAACGAACCTGCATCCGGGTCGGAGATGGCCCAGTTGATGTCGCCGTCCTTGAGATGGACCTGCTCGGATTGATAGGTCGCCCGGAAGCCAAGGTCGCTGACGTCGTTATAGTTGAGGTTGACTTCACTCGACGCGAACGAAAGGGCGTCCGGCTCCTGCACATGCAGGATGGTCGAACCGACCGTCTTGCCGCCGCTGATTAGGTCGATCGTCACGTCGCCGGTCTTGCCGGACGAAGTGAACACGGCGGAAGCGCCGCTGCCATTGACAGTGGTCTCGCTCACAGTGCCCATGGCCGCATCGCTGACCGTGAAGACGGCGTCCGCGGGGAGCGCCTTTGCCGGAGCGCCGGAGAAGTCCATGGCGCTGGCCGTCAGCTCGACCGTGGAATTGGGTGTGTAGTATTCGCCGTCAGGCGTGACGGCGGCGTGGTCGAACTCGCCGGAGGCAGCCACGGTGGAGACGACGAGGATCGTGCCGGAGACCACGCGCTCGCTGCCACCTGCGGGTGTGTTGCGCATGGTCAGGTCGCTTTCGCCCTCGCGTTGGGAGAGGTAGGTGGAGGAGCCGCCCTCGTCGAGCTGGATGGCCGCCACGCAGCCGAGCGCGACCATCATGCGGGCCTCTTCCTCGGCGGTGTAGCCGACGGAGCGGGGGGCCATGGTGCCGTCTGCCTGGAACAGGACGACCGTGCCGTCGGCCTTGACGCCGACGCTGGTGCGCGGGTAATAGCCGCTGTTGCCGGACTGGGAGACAACGACCTTGCCATCCCAGACCATGGCGACGAGCGCGTCGACCGCTTCGACGATCTGAACGGCCTTGCCCTGCTTTTCACTCTGGCTGGCCTCGGCCTGCGCAAGGGTCGTGCCCTCGCGGAAGACGTTGACGGAGCCGTCATCAAACGCGGCAAGGAAGGCACGGCTGGAGTTATCGTGATGCACGACACCGTTCATCACGAGATAGCCGGAGGGCTCGCCGGTGTTGATGTTGAACCACGAGGCGTTGACGCCGCCGACGACGTTCAGGCCCGTCTCCCTTTCATAGACGTGCGCCTGCTCGGTCGTGGTCTTCAGCGTCCAGCCAAGCTCCTTCGGGTTGCGGTTGCCGTAACCGGCTACAATTTTCGCCCGTCCCTCATTCGGGTTGACCTGCATGACGTTGGCAACGGTTTGGGAGTTGCCCGCGTCGTTGTTCGTGATAATCACGGACTCGGAAATATCCGGCGCGATGGAGTAGTTTTTAACAGAAGTAACACGATAGCTTGTGCCATCAATGTTGCTGCCTTTTGACAGATTGTTTGAAACGGTAGACGTAATTGCATCTGTGCTTTGCGGGTTCGTGTCGGTTCCCTTTATAGCGAATGCTGCAGTCGGTAAAGTACTAAGCAGCAGCATCACACATAAGAATAACGCTGTAATGCGCTTTGTAACGGAACACCTCATTTTTAACTCTCCTTTTCTGCAATTTATATATCTCCCGAAAGAGACTATATACAAACAAAATGGCCTACAATTAATTACGGATTATGTGGCAAGTTTTAATCGATTTTAATGTAGTCCGTAAAGGGGTGGTTCAGGTCGATCATTTCAGCGTAATGGTGGCCGACTTTTTCTTCTTCAGGAAGATCGGCTCGCCAGTTGCCATATTTCTGCGTGAGATATGCGTCAAATTGCGCAGGTATTCTGACTTGCATACCTTCAAATGCTGCAAAAGTGCCATCTCCATATTGCGCGCGCGGCGCATATTCGAGTTTCCCTTGCCAGTTGCCGTGGTTACAAATGACTTCGGAATCCCCTTCAGAATACGAGGAGATGAGTTCCTCATATTTTCTCATAATGTGCTGTGTATGCTTGTGAATCCCTAGCAGGCGCTCCAATCCAAAGAATAACTTGGTACACCAACTGCATGGCAGCTGGAATGCGCACGCTGCCATCAGTTTATACTTCTTCTTCAGCAGCTCCAATCGGCGTATCTCAAACGGTGTTTTTGGATATCCATCCAAAGGAAATACATCAATATAAACGCCATGATTGATAGATAGCTTCGCAGCACTTTTCTCAATATAAGTAGTATTCGAATCGCGAACCTTGCTGAATATCTGTGGGAATGCCGGGTCGGTGCGATAATTCTGCAGGAAATAGCTGTTCGGGAGCAGCTCCTGCGCCATTTCAACGAAAACCTCATAATCAGAACGCAGCATGCCGATATCCAGATCGTCATCCCAAGGAATGAAGCCAGAGTATTTAACTGCCCCCAAGGCACTTCCGCAAATGAGATAGTAGTTGATGTGCAATTGGCGGCATACTGCATCTACCGCTTGGAGTATTTTGAATTCTACTTGCTGTAAATCGGTCATAAGTTCACTATCCGTTCCGCTTTCTTTAATGTGCTGTATGTTCCGCCTGGATGCTCTCAGATATCTGCTGATACAATTGAATATACTTTGCATATGCGCGATCCTTATCGAGACATTCTGTTATATTAGAATCGACTCGGACATTATCCATTACAATGCGGCGAACCGCACGCTCCATGGCCGTTAAGTCACCTTGCGGAATAAGAACGCTGTCGTTTGTAACGAGTGTTTCTGGACATCCGCCAGTTTGATAGACAATTACCGGTGTACCGCATGCCTGCGCCTCTAAATTAACAGTTGGAAAGGTGTCTTCATAGGTAGGATTCACAAAGACATCAGCAATTGTATACCATTGTGCAAGTTCAGTCTGATCGGTTGTACGCTGAAGACCAAGTATATTAGACGGCATTTTGGAAAGCTGCTTTTCGGATAACCCAATCAGAACGATCTGATAAGCTGCACCCAATCGATCAGCGAGCCTCAGTAAATCCTGCAGCCCTTTATAGGTATTCCAAACATTGGCAACACCAAGTACAATCTTTTTATCCAGCAGATGGTATCTGGTTTTGAACTGACTGGGACATTTATGAAATATCTTACGGTCAATTCCATTCGGAACAACTAACGTTGGATAATCCTGCAGAAAAGATTGGGAGACTTGATTCGCAAGCCACTGCGACGGCGTTGTAATGATTAGGTTCTTTACGCCGGTAAAAGCTTCTTTTTTCCTGAGATAATTATGGCGTACATCACCATGTAGATAACACTGAGGGTACTGATGCAAAAGGCGGCAATCCTTGCAAAGTGTTTTCCATTGCGTACAACCAATCTGAGAATAGTGCGTGCAATGACCAGTGAAAGACCAACAATCATGTTGAGTCCATACGATGGGAATGTCTGCCCTTTTTAAATAATGAAACAGCTTCTCATAATTCACATAATAACCATGTAGTGTGTGAAGATGAATCAAATCAGGTGCAAAAGCTTGAACTTCGCGAATCAGGCGCCTGGTTGCAGCTGCTGAGTATAATCCTGTGTGATCGGTGAAGCGTGACAGTGCATTATGAAAATAGTATTCTGGCTTAGTTGATATTTTAATTGCGTCGTCATTGTTGATATTAGGACCCGAGCCATAGAGAACCTTTACCTTATGACCATGGTTCATTAAAAGGTCCATAATGTCAGCAATGATTTTTCCTGTGCTTCCTACACCATATACAAGATTAACGAACAAGACTTTCATTTTGCTCCCCCGCAGCAACGCGCTCCAGCAGCGCATGCAGGCGCGCGCTGTTATCGGCCTCGCGTCTGGCAACTGCCGCGGCGCGCTCAACGAGCTGCCAGCGATATGGCTCCTGCGTCAGAACGGCCTTTGTGACGGCGGGAAGCTCTTGCATGGAACTGGCCAGCGCGGCGCAGTCGTTCCGGCGCAGATAGGCCATGGAGGCAACATCCTCCGGCCCGTAGGCCAGCAGGGGCCTGCCGCTGGCAAGGCTCTCGATGATCTTGGTGGAGACGGAATATCGGACGCGGTCCCGGTTCTCTTCGTCAAAGGCCTCCACATGGACAAAGGCATCGGCGCCGTCAAAGGCTGCCTGATATGCTTTCCCGGTGACAAAGCCGTGCATGCGGATCGCCGGGCAGGCCGCCAGACGCTCCAGCAGCTCCGGGTATTTGTGATCAGTATAGATCTCCAGCGTAAAATCGGTCCCTTCCTGCCGGTTCAGCGCGTCCAGCGTCTGCCCAAGCTCCAGCAGGGGCTGGCCGCGGCCGCAGCCGAGGTTCCCCATGTAGGTCAGGCAGCGGTGCAAAGCGTCGCGGCCCGGCTCCGTATAGGGATGAACGGCAAACGGCGGGCAGGTCATCACGTCCGTCACCTCTGCGCCGAAGCTCTCGTGGTATCGCGCCGCAAGCTCGGGACAGATCGTCACGGTCAGGGCGGACTCCTGCAGCAGGGCCGCGATTTTGCGGCGCAGGCGCTTCTGCCGGAGCTTTGCCCAAAAGGCATTTTGCCCCTGCAGGAAATAGAAATCGTCGCAGATATAGCTCACGATCGGGATATGCCGCTCGCGCGCAAGGGTCAGCGCAATGCCGTACAGCAGCTCCTGCTTGCCGGGCGCGACGAAAAGAACGTCGGGCCTTTCGCGGTCGAGCCATGCCTTCAGGCCGGGATGATCCCAGCGGCTGAGCCGCCAGATGAGATCGCGGGCCAGACGCATGGGCTCGGAGCGGCTGCGGGGCGAACGATAGGTTCGCTCCTCTTTTTCGCTGGTGAATTTGTCATGGCACGCCGAATCTGGGCTGATCTCCCCGCCGACGGCATGCCGGTCCCAGATGGAATGCAGCGCTTCGCGATCCGTGAAGCGATAATAGCTGCCGCAGCAGGCTGTATCCGGTACGGCGGGGTAGAGGTAGAGCTGACAAAGCTCCTCCGGGCGGAATGCGGAAAAAAGGGACAGAAACGTCTTGCCCATGTTGTTATAGGTCGTGACCGGGTTGTGGGAGAGCAGAAGTACCTTCATCGTGCCCTCCTGTGCTTCCGCAGCGCATGGCAGGCATAGACTGCAAAAACGGCTGCGGATTTCCAAATTGACAGCTTTTCCACCCTGCGATAGATCAGCCAGCGGTTTTTTGCCGCATTTCGCTTGTCGCTGGAGCGGGAGCCCTTTACCAGACGGTAATCCGCCAGCACCTCCGTGCAGGCGATCGCCCGGTATCCGGCCTTCAGAAGCCCGAGCCAGAATACATAGTCTTCATGATAGTATTCCGTCGGAAAGCGCTGCCCGGCGAGGATCGAACGGCGCAGCAGCACCGTGGAGCAGCTTAAAACGCTTTCCCGCAGCATAGCCTCATAGTCCGTCGATTCCGGAACGAGAAAATCGGACAGGTGTTTGCCGCTCTCGTCTATCAGTGCATAGGAGCAGTAGAGAATATCACCGCGCGATGCAAGAGCAAGCTGCTTTTCCAGCTTGTCTGTATGCCATACATCGTCGCAGTCCAACAGCGCGATCCATTCGCCCTGCGCCAGAGCAAAGCCGCGGTTGCGCGTCTGCGCCGCGCCCAGGTTCTTTGGATTGCGGAATAGGCGAATCCGGGGATCGGATTTTTCAAAGGCCTCTGCAATCTCCGCCGTTCGGTCGGCAGAGCCGTCGTCAAGGATCAGCAGCTCCCAGCGCGCATAGCTCTGCGCGAGAACGGAGCGAATGGCAGCGCCGATATAGGGTTCTCCGTTAAAGGCAGGCATGATGATTGAAACGAGCGGCAGCGATGTTTCTGTGGCGTGCAATGGGCGTTCCTTCTCTCAGCGTAGCTTCTTTTCCAAAAGCGTTTTGCATTTCTTCCAATCCCGGTAGCCGTCTCCAAGCATATGGATATCGCTCCCGAGGTATTTGACATAGCCGTTTTGGATCCATTCCAGATATCGTCTGCGTTTGATCGGCTTCGTCAGGCAGACGGCGTTGAGCTGAAGCGGGATGCCCTCCCGGATCAGCCTTTCGATATTTTCCTTCGGGTATCGGTCCACATGGGCCAGAACGATGCGGACGTCCTGCCGCTCACACAGGGCAAACAGCGTATCCCACAGGGAGGACGGCCACGCGTAAAACGGCATTTCCAGCAGCAGCTCGTTCGTCCCCTCCAGACACAGGCGGGGAAGGTCGTCAAGCCGTTCCATGCCGTCGCAGATCAGGACCTCGGCCCCCAGCAGGATGCGCGGAAGCTCCGGCCTGCGCGGCAGCGCCGCAGCGCAGCGCGCTCTGCGCTCCAGAAAGGCGGCGGCGTTCTCGCGGTGCGGGTAGAAGTGCGGCGTGGCGCAGACGGTCCGGATCCCTGCCTCGGCGGCCATGGCGAGCTGCCGCAGAGACGTCTCCACGCCGTCGCTGCCGTGGTCGCAGCGGGGCAGGATATGCGCGTGGTAGTCGAGCGTCAGGTCGATCATGGGGTCACTTTGCGCCATAGGACTCACTGTAGGAATAGCGGTAGCCGTACTTATCGCCGTATTTGTACTTGCTGGCGTATTTCACGGATTTCATGTTCAGACCGTTCAGCACGACGCCGCAGAGATTCCCGCCCGCGCGGCGTACAGCGGCAGTCGCGGCATTCAGCTCGTCTGCAGTCGTATTGCCGGAGCGCGCCACGAGCACGACACCGTCGACAAAGGTCGAGATGATCTGTGCGTCGGCAACTGTGTTGATCGGGGGCGTGTCGATGATAACGTAGTCGTAGTAGTCCGCGCAGCTCTCCACGAAACCCTTCATGCGGTCGGAGGACAGCAGCTCGGACGGGTTCGGCGGGATCGTACCGGTGCAGACGATCCAGAGGGGCAGCTCCGTGACCTTCGCCAGCTCGAGCTGCCAGATCTTGGCGAGGTAGTCGCACAGGCCTGTAGAAAGCTCGACCTTCCAGAGACGGCGTTGCGTTGGCTTGCGCATGTCGGCATCGATCAGCAGGACACGCTTGCCGAGCATGGCATAGCTGATGGCGATATTCGCAGCGGTCAGGCTCTTGCCCTCGGAGGGCTTTGCGCTCGTGACGGCGAAGGTCTTGCAGGGCCGCGCCTTGTCCGCCGTCATGCAGAACATCAGGCTGGTGCGAAGCTTGACATAGGCCTCCTTCATGGCGAAGGGGGCGTCGTTGTTCAGCAGCCTGCGGCGATTGACCGTGATAGCCTCAGCTGCTGCTTTATTATTACTCTTTTTCATTTTTAGCGGCACCTTCTTCCGTTACGGTCCAGTAAGCGTAGTTGTCATCGGCGGAATTGATGTCCGGGATCTGCCCGAGCACCGTGATGCCGACCATGTTCTCAATATCCTCCGGCAGATAGATCGTCGTGTCGGCGAGCGTCCGCAGGATCACGATGACGGCGGCCACCATCACACCGATGATCACGCCGATCGCGGTGTCGAAGACGGTGCGCGGGGAGGCCTTGTCCGTCGGTACCTCCGGCTGGTCAACGATCTCGACGCCGCCGGCCTTTGTGATGCGGACGATCTCGGTCGGCGCGACCTTGGCGAAGGCTCCTGCGACCCGGCAGGCAAAGGCCGGGTCCGTCGAGGTGATGACGACCTCGAGCAGCTGGGTATCTGTGATAACAGATACCGAAACCATGCCGCTGAGGCTCTTGCGCGACAGCGATACATCCGGGCCAAGCTCCTGCAGCACGGCGTCGAGGATCGAATTGCTGGCCAGGATCTTGGAATAGGTCGTGGCCAGACTCTCGGCGGCCTGCAGGTCGCCGTTATTGATCGTGCCGGACTGCACGTTGTTGTTCGTGCTGTTATACACATAGAAGCTGACGCGGGATTCATAGGTCGGCGTGATCAGAAAGGTCGTGACCAGAAAAACGCAGGCGCCTGCGAGAACGCCGGCAAGCAGCAGCCAGTAGCTCTTGGAGAGCAGCAGCTTCAGAATATCCAGAAGCGTGACCTCGACCTTCCCGCTGCCTGCCTGCGGGGACTGTGTATCGTTCATGTATGTTCCTCCGATCCTCATCGTGTTTTCTCAGCGTGCACCATCGTGGGTAAAAATGAGAAGCGCCGTTTTTACGATACATTGCAAATCGAGCCGGATCGACCGGCGGGCAATGTATTCCATGTCATATACGATCTTTTCCTCGGGTGCGAGCTCGTAGCCGCCGTTGACCTGCGCGTAGCCGGTCAGGCCCGGCGTGACGACCAGCCGGTTGGAAAAGCCGACGATGTACTTTTCAAACTGCTCGTAGAAGTATTTCCGTTCCGGGCGCGGGCCGACGAAGCTCATCTCACCCTTGAGAATGTTCCAGAGCTGCGGCAGCTCGTCCAGCCGCGTCTTGCGCAGGAGAGCGCCGAAGCGTGTGCAGCGGTCGTCGCTGCGCTCGGCCCATTTTGGCCCGTCCTTTTCCGCATCCATGCGCATGGAACGGAACTTGCAGATCAAAAAAGGCTTGCCGTCTTTCCCGAGGCGCTCCTGCCGGTAGATTGGCCCGCCCGGAGAATCCAGCGCGATGATCGCGGCGATGATCCCCATGGGGACGGCCAGCACGATCAGCGCGAGCAGTGCAAAGGTAAAATCAAAGCAGCGCTTGAAGACCAGATAGCCCCGGCGCGTCTGTACCTGCGGAAGCGCGATGTATATCGTGCGCGGTTCATCGGCTGCTTCCGCGACCGGCCGGGAAAGTGTTGCCGCCATGCTGCGTCATCTCCATCGTTCTCTTTCTCTCGTTTTCGTTTCCTGTGCGCATTCCGAATAACGGATCGTGCGATCCGTTCCTTGCGAAAGACCCTGCCGCGGCGCTTCCGCAGTTTCGCAGAGTATGCCACTCTACGAGAATGCTGCCAAGTTTTTTAACGCAAATATTATAAAACGATGAACTCAATAAATCAATACAAAGCCGCTCTTTTTGGCAATTTTCACCAAAAAACGAACTGATTTTAGACTTATAACAGGCCATTCCTTGTGCAGCGCCATACTCCGCTGCCGGAGACGGAGCCGGGTCGGGCACAGGGAATCGACTTTCGGATCCGTTAAAATAGAAGTACCCGCAAGGGAAAACGAATCTTTGATCGGAGGAAGCAACATGATCAACTGCGAATGGATCCGCAAGCAGAAGAAGGAACGGCCGTCCCTCGGGAGCAGTCCCGGCCCGAAATGCAAGCCGAACGTGCGGCTCCGGGTAAGATGCGCCAATACGGAGCAACCCTGCTTTTCTGCGCTGTGCGATGCCTGGCTCCTGCGGAAGCGAGACGAAATTCGGGAATCAAGCTACATAAAATACCGGGCGATCCTGGAGCGGCATATCAAGCCGCGGCTGGGCAGCCGCAGATTGGGCGGCATCTGCACCGCGTCGGTCGATGCCTTCACGCGGGAACTGCTTGAAACGGACGGGCTGTCTGTCAAGACCGTGCATGACATCCTGTCGGTCCTGCACAGTGTTCTGAAGGATACGGAGGCACGGCGGCCGGCTGGCGCTCTTGCGGTCCAGATCCGTTATCCGAAGGGCAAGCGCCGGGAGATGCGCGTGCTGACCATTGAGGAGCAGAAAAGGCTCGTTGCATATCTGCTGCACCCCACGGACAGCTGCAAATTCGGCCTGCTCCTGGCGCTGTATACCGGCCTGCGCATCGGCGAGCTCTGCGCGCTGCGCTGGAGCTGCATCGACCTCCGTGAGCAGACTATCCGCATTGCAGCTACAATGCAGCGGCTCGGTAAAACGGGGGAAGGTACGCGGATCGTGATTGGCGCGCCCAAGAGCGATTCCTCGCTCCGGACGATCCCGCTTCCGGCGCAGATCGCGGCGCTGTGCAGGCATATGCAGCCTACAGACCCCGAGGCCTATGTCCTGACCGGAGGCCCGGCCTATATGGAGCCGCGGACGCTGCAATACCGGCTCAAGCGCTATACTGCCGCCTGCGGACTGGAGGGCGTTCATGCCCACACGCTTCGGCACACCTTCGCCACAAGGGCCATCGAGTCCGGCTTCGAGCTGAAATCTCTGTCCGAGGTCCTCGGGCACGCTACAACGGCGATCACCATGGAGCGCTATGTGCATTCCACCTTAGAGATGAAACGCACGAATATGAATAAGCTCGCCATGCCGGAGATTTGAACCGCATTGGAAATGCAGTGACACACTATCGGCTGATTTTGCAGAAGTTTACCGAAAATCCTGCAATTTTCTTTCTCGGAGTGGCATACTCTGCGAAATTCTCCTCGGAATTTCAACAAGACATGACACGAAATGCAGAATTTCTTCCGCGGCAGTGCCGGATTTCGACGAAAAAACCGCAATGCAGGACCGACAAAAAATCCCGCTCCGGGGCAGTGCACATGCACCGCTCCGGAGCGGGAAATTTATTTGCTTTTTACAGCGCCTCAAAATGATAGCGCGGCTTGCCGCGGCTCTTCCTGCCGTACTCGATGGCCTCCGCGGGGCAGCGGCAGATGCAGGCCATGCAGTGGGCGCAGCTGCCGCCCCAGACGGGCCTGCCGTTCTGCAGGGAAATATTGTTGGTAGGGCAGCGCTTCGCGCAGAGACCGCAGCCTGTGCAGGCCGGGCCTGCAGTGAAGGCACGATCCTTGACGAAGCAGGCGTAGAAGATCGGGTTCACCGGGCCGCTCATCAGGCGGTCGTAGAGGTTGTTCCGGGTCGGCGGGAAGGGGAGGCCCTCCCGGAGGGCGGCAATGGCGCGGTCAATGTCCGGCTCGGCCTTCGCGACGATCCTGCGCGCTTCATCTGCCTGCGGGATGCCGAACATGGCGATATAGTTTTCAGGCATGACGATCTGTGCCGTGCCCATGCAGGAAAGGCCCTTCACGCGGCAGAGCTCACGGTTATAACGATCGGCGCTGCCGATCTCGCCGCCGCAGGTCATGACGAACCACGCCTGCCTCGCGCCCCGAAGCTCCGTCTGCAGCAGCCAGTCGCGGACGAGGCGGGGAATGCGCCAGGCATAGGTCGGCGTGACGATGACAAGGCGCTCGCCGGTCTCCACGGTGGCGGTGTCGTGGGCCTTGATGCGGTCGTTCATGCAGAGCAGCGGCTCGTTCAGCGCTTCCGCCATGCGCTGCGCAGCATATTTGCTGTTGCCGGTGCCGGAAAACCAGAAAATCATATCAGGATCCCCTCGCAGTGGTCGATCTCGTGCTGGATGATCTCCGCCGTCCAGCCGGTG
>ERZ773192.511-NODE-511-length-46929-cov-13.868755_pt1 | contig 46929 bp, 38 predicted proteins | sample MGYA00581010_ERZ773192 | MGnify/ENA primary metagenome ERZ773192 (study PRJEB29015, sample SAMEA2737741) | human gut metagenome | biome: human gut; feature: human-associated habitat; material: faeces | place: China | collected 2012 ...
AGAACCACCATCTTCCCGAAAAGCTTTCTAGAAAATCTAAGCAAAATCGTGCAAAGGTAAACAAAAGAAAGCTTGGTAGAAGTATTGAAGAACGTCCTTCACATATAGATAACACGTTAAAATATGTTCCCGATAAGGATAGAAAAGCGTTTGCTTCCGACCTAAAAACGATTTACCATGCTTCCGATGAAGAGAAAGCAAGACTGGCTCTGGATCGTGTTACTGAAAAATGAACCACAAAATACCCGAATTCTATGAAACGCTGGTATGATAACTGGGATGCAATAACGCCGATTTTCAAGTTCTCACCGGATGTCAGAAAGGTTATTTACACGACCAATGCAATTGAAAGTCTGAATTCTACCTACCGTAAGCTCAACCGTCAGAGAAGCGTATTTCTAAGTGATACAGCGCTCCTGAAAGCCCTGTATCTGGCAACTTTCGAAGCTACTAAAAAATGGACTATGAGCATTCGAAACTGGGGACAGGTCTACGGTGAACTCAGTATTATGTACGAAGGAAGACTCCCAGAATAACAGAATCTGTATACATGATGAGAAGGACGTTTTTGACGTCCACTCTTGACATGCCCGAAATCATGTCGTATATATAAAACAAGAGCTGAAAGCTCCAATTTAGTGCTTCCAGCTCAATCATTATCATAGAAGATTATTATTTACAGACTTTTCTTCATAGTCTCGATTACAGAATTAATCCCGCTTAAAAATATCTCTTGTATAAACTTTATCTTTTACATCATCAAGACATGAATCATATCTATTGGCAATGATAGCCTGACTTTTTTTCTTGAACTTCTTAAGGTCATTTACAACCTCTGAGCCGAAGAATGTCTCTCCATTTTTTAATGTTGGTTCATAGATTATGACCTTGGCACCCTTTGCTTTGATTCTCTTTATGACGCCTTGGACGGATGACTGGCGGAAGTTATCTGAGTTGCTCTTCATTGTCAGACGATATACACCTATGACACATTCTTTCTCCTGTTCAGGGGAAAAATCACCGCGATTATAGTAATCACAGTAACCGGCCATGTTAAGAACCCGGTCTGCGATAAAGTCTTTTCTAGTTCTGTTGCATTCTACTATTGCAGATATTATATTCTGAGGAACGTCGTTGAAGTTTGCCAGGAGCTGCTTGGTGTCTTTTGGCAGGCAGTATCCGCCATAACCGAAGCTTGGATTGTTGTAGTGGCTGCCGATACGAGGATCGAGACATACTCCATCGATGATCTCCTTAGTATTAAGTCCTTTTGTTTCTGCATATGTATCAAGCTCGTTGAAATATGACACACGGAGAGCAAGATAGGTATTTGCGAAGAGCTTTACTGCCTCGGCCTCTGTGAATCCCATGAACAGAGTATCTATATTTTCTTTTATGGCACCCTGCTGAAGTAGTGCAGCGAATGTATGCGCCTTGTCAGTAGATTCTTCATCGCACGACACGATAATTCGTGATGGATAGAGATTGTCATACAAAGCCTTTGACTCACGGAGGAATTCCGGACTGAATATTATGTTATGTGTATTGTATTTTTCCCTGACGGATGCAGTGTAGCCGACAGGAATAGTTGATTTGATAACCATAGTGGCATCTGGATTGACCTTAAGCACAAGCTCAATTACGGCCTCTACTGCTGAGCAATCGAATAAGTTTTTCTTACTGTCATAATTGGTAGGTGCAGCGATTACCACGAAATCAGCATTCTTGTATACTGTTTCGCCATCTAATGTTGCTGTGAGGTCAAGATCCTTCTCCGCAAGATACATTTCGATGTAGTCATCCTGAATAGGAGATTTCTTATTATTTATGAGTTCAACTTTTTCTGGAATGATGTCAACTGCAGTCACGTGATTGTGCTGTGCAAGAAGGGTTGCTATTGACAGTCCTACATATCCGGTTCCTGCTACTGCTATATTGTATTTTTTGTCGAGTGCAGCTGCATTTGCTGTCTTTTTCTCTTCTTCGAATAGGTCAACGACTTCGAAGTCTAAGGCTTCAGCAAGTGCCTGAAGCTGGTCTATGGTAGGTGTATAGCCACTGCTCTCAAGTCTGCTGATCATTCCTCTGTTAATCCCTGTTATATCGGCAAGCCGTGCCTGTGAGAGATTCTTGTTTTTTCTCTTTGTTGTGATGGTATCGACCATCTTTGTTGTGGATAGTTTCTTCATACGTAGAATCCTCTCTTTTAGCTGGTGGGTGTTAGACCACGGTTGGTATATTACTAGTCTGCAATTCTGAATGACGATTGCTGTGTTGATAACATGATGCTGTTTAAAATACTGATGTTTATGATGGCAAGATAGCATTTGGGGGGAGGAATTGTCAATGGGGAGGAAGATAGAGATTTTCGTTTGTAGTGGTTTCAAAGTATGCTATCATTAAGATAGTATATTTAGAAACCTATTTTAAACTGAAAAATTATTGAAATAATTAGAATTATAGGTTGTTATATTTAAAATGTGGCAGATAACATAACAGCGTGGTATAATATAAAGCATAATAGCCTGAAGATAAGTAAGGACAACAGAAAGGGGACAAAAAGAATGAAAAAAATAAGAAAGATGATAGGTGTGTTATTCATGACCTGCATATTGCTGTTTACATCTGTAACTCAGAGTGAAGCAGCCACAGCGAAGCTGACGCAGTCAGAAAAGAAGGTTTATACCAGATGGATGATCAGCGGAATTAAAAAATCGGAGTATGGCACATATTATAATAGCAAAAGACAGGGAATAATGTTTGGGTCGAAGTTCTACGTCTATGACATTAATGGAGATGGACACAAAGACGTCATTGTAACGGGATTATTAGGACTCAGAAGTATGTCATATTCGGAAATTTATATGCATGTTGATGGTAAGTATAGAGTGATTCCGGTTAAAGGAAGTCTGTACGGAGTGTCCTCACAGGGAATATATACAGTTGAGGATGATTATACTGGAGCTGGAGCAGAGTACTATAAAACATTGACGTTATATAAGTTTGATAAACATGGCAGGATTACGAAGCATTATGAATATATGAAAACAACTACATACTATGATATGGATAGGAATATAAGATATAAAAATGGAAAGATAAGCCAGACCTGTAAATCAATTGTTGGCAATCGATCGAAGAACATAAGTATAAAAGAGTTCAGAAGAGTAAAGTCACACATTAACAAATATAATGTTTCAAAAAAGATGCATACATTAAATAGCAGTAATATCAGAAGGTATCTGAAATAAAGAATAGTCTGCAAACATGGAATTAAATTCTTAAAGGGAGCATACAACATCAGTTGTCGATGCTCCCGATTTCTTTTTTATTAGAAATTTCTACGCATTTGTTCAATGCTAATTCAAGTGATAATAAATAATCAGAAGGATACTAGTGGTGTCTGGTACAAGTGAACATCCTGTGAAATTTGCTCCTGCATGTCTTGAAATTAAAGACAAAAAATATTCCATAAGGGTTGTGCAATTTGTTTTTTATGATAAGTTGTAATAAAATGTAAATGGTTTATAAACATATATTCTTGGATTGAAATTTTCTTGACAGTAAACATTTATTTAAAGGATGGTGAAATTATGGAAAATAAGCCTATGGTATTTGTTATCATGCCTTTTAGTGAAGATTATATGGCACTATATGAGGAATTAAAAATACAATTTGGCGATGAATTTGATTTTAAAAATGCTGGAGACTTGGATAATCAGCAAAATATATTGCAGGATATAGTTGAAGGTATTTATCAATCTAGTGTAATAATTGCTGATTTAACTGGGTTAAATGCTAATGTGTTTTATGAATTAGGTTTGGCTCATGCTATGAATAAGAAAGTTATTATAATAACACAAGATATAGGAGAATTGCCATTCGATATAAAGTCGTATCGAGCCAATGAATATAGTCTTAAATTTAATAAATTACCTATATTGATTGGTGAGTTGAAAAAATTATTATCTGGGGCAATTGATAATAGCGTGAAATATGGAAACCCAGTTTCAGATTATATTTTGGATTTCTATGATAAAAAATTAATAGAACAACCAATAACTGAAAAACATTATGACACAACTAATGATATAGATAAAGAAGTAATAGATGTGTCTACTTCAAATGAGCTTGATGGTAATACAGATAAAGGGTATATAGATAATATTGCTGAAATTGAGTGTAATTCGAATAAGATGACCGAAGAGATTCTTTGTATGGGTTATGAAATGAATGACATGAAGAATTCAATATGTTTGACAGTAAATGAAATGAATAACTTAAAAAAACATAATGGTGATATAGATACTGGGTATTTGAAAAATGCATGTAGAAAACTGGCTGAGCCTATGGATGAATTTTCTCAAAAGTTAAAAGACCATGTATGTAAAATATCCTCCTACTGGGATGTTATTGAAAATAATTATCTATCTCTGCTCGATAATGAATATGTTAAGAATATAAATAATATTGATAGTGTAAAGGAAACTATGGAATCACTGAGGGGGATGCAAGAAGCCGTCTATTGTTCTAATAGTAATATAGGGGGATTTGTGGATGTATTGAGAGGCAGCTTAGGTGTAGAGCGACGATTAAATAAGGCTATATCTACGCTTATATCTGAGCTGGAAAAATATTTAAAAATGACGGATACAATGTATGCATCTATAGATAGAATATTATCTAAAGGGCAAATTGTAATAGATGCACTAGGAAAAAGTGGTAGTGATGATAAATAAAAAACATGTTAATTAATAAAAAGGAATGCAGAGATATTAGAAGAAATATTTATGATATAAAAATGAATTCATAAAATAAAGTTAGATATGGTGTTAAGATTAATGAAAATGTGTATTAAGTGGAAGCGATAAAAGATGTGAGTGATACACAGGTGGGGGCACATATAAAATCTTATACCATTATATTGCTGCGATGACATAGATCAATTATTATATTAGCGTTTACCGGATTGATAATTGAAATACTTGAAAAAAGCATTGTTTTTTTTGTGGATATCGCATATACTAATATCAACAGAACCCAACACGCCTCTCAACGATGCGGACCACGTTGGGTCTTTTAATTATAAGGAGAAAGTATATGGGGAGACTAAAACATCATCAACCATCAATGTCAATTGATGAACAGGTGGAGAATTTAAAGTCGCTGGGATTAGTTATCGGCGATGAAGATTATGCAATAAACATATTAAATGATATATCATACTTTAGGCTGATAAAGGCATATAGTTTAGGGTTTAAGGCTAAAAATGGAAGCTATGATGAAGGCGTAACGTTTGAGCAGATTGTGGAGTTATACTTGTTTAATGCTAATTTCAGGCAGATAACATTTGCTGAGATAGAGAAGATAGAAGTAAATGTTAGATGTAGAATTGCCAATCATTTTGCTGAAACATATGGTGTCCTTGGCTATATGAAGTCTGAAAATTTTGTTGATGAGGAGTATCACAGATTATTTTTAGATGATATAGAAGAGGAAGTTGGTCGGAATTCTAAAGCACCTTTTGTGAAAAATTTTAGAATCAATTATGAGGGTGGAGATTTGCCAATATACGCTTTGGTTGAGGTGTTCAGTTTTGGAACTCTTTCAAAGTTTTATAAAAATATGAAGAATACAGATAAAAAAGCAGTAGCTAAAAGTTTTGGGATTGGATATACATATCTGGAAAGCTGGTTGGAGAGCATTTCTTATGTACGTAATATTTGTGCACATTATGGAAGATTGTACAATGCAAAACTCTCGAAGACTCCCATCTTGTACAAGGAATATTCACAACAGGGAATAGGAAATAATAGAATGTTTGGTGTATTATTATGTATGAGACACATTTTGATACATGACAAACACTGGAATTTATATGTTGATCAAATAGAAGCATTAATAGAGAAGTATGAAAAAGTCAATGTAAAGACAATGGGATTTACTGATAATTGGAAAGAGTTATTAAAAATAAGCTAGAATATGCAGAGAAAACAAATATTATTTGGGCTGATCGAAAGATCAGGTTTCAGTAAAAGGCGGGTAAGATACCCGCTTTTTTAGTTGTGCGCTATGAGTGAACGGACCCCCTAACAGGATAAATATAGATGACTATTGGTGAATTAAGAAAAAACAGCAATGATGCGATGCAACGAATGTTGCACGGCACATTGACAAGGGAAATAATGTTGCGTATAATAAGGGCATGCAACCGATGCAACAAAAGCAATATGAGTGATTTGAGGTGAAAATATGGATGATCAGGAGAATAAGGCTCTGAGCGAAGATGAAATTAATCGATACCCAGAAAACGTTCAGGAGGGACTTCGTCAGGGGGTGCCATTGAATATAATTTATAGGGACTTGGCAACGCAGTATAGCCGGATAAAACCGCCAAACAAGGATTTGCTAGCAGAGTATGTTGTCAGAGCGAAAGGCCCTGCGCGGAGTATGAGGCAGTTTGCCGAGAAAATCGGAGTAAATGCTTCGACGTTATCGAGAATTGTGAACAAAAAGACCGTTGGAGCGAATTCAGATAATCTTATTGCGGATATTGCAGCACATGCTGATAAAAATAGTGGTATTACATTTGATATGTTGATGCAAGCTCATGGGATGAATTTAGCGAGAGATATTCGTGACTTTTGGGTACATAATGCAGATATTGAGGATATCTATGATGACCTTGTTATAAAGGCTCTATTGAACAGAGGATTCAGCATAGCACGATTAAAACCAGAGAGTCATAGGGCAATAAGCGGAAGCGTATGTTTGGACTTGGTATTGAAAACTGATGCGATTCCGAGAGGCGATGGAATCTGGGGATTTGATTTTTGCATGGTGAAGCCAGATTCTTTGAAAGCATCCAGAGAACGATTAGGTCGGATGAAGTCAATAACGGTTATTCATCATTTGTTAAAAATGGCAGGGCTATTTGCTGAATACCAGTATAAATATGACCGGGTGTCTGTAGTTGTTACTGATAGTGATGCATTTTATGGTGTTCAGAAGAGACTTGAAAACTGTTATTTAAAGTTTGAAGTGACCATTATTTTCATAGATCTGGAAACAGGCGATGTGGTGGACGAATTTATGATTCCTTGGATTGGTGAGACAAAATGTGAGAGTGTATTTACTCAGTTACCTGAAATAGAGAAAAAGGAGTCAGAAGATGATGATTTGTGGGATTCTGGTATTGATGATTTAGAATAGGAGGGTGATCTATGGCAAGTGAACTTTATGACATTAGAACTAAAGAAGGGAAACTGTTCTGCAAATGTCAGGACAATGAGGAGGATGTTCGCCTTATTGGGAAAAACTGTAGCATGTCGATACAGGAACTTATTCGTAAAGCCTATGATCCAATGTATAGGTGTTCTAGAAATAAGAGGAGGTTGAAAGAAAATAAAGGAGACATGCAAAATTAAACAGAGATATTCTAGGTGTCCCTGCGGTATGATCGCAGTAGAGGACGGATGATCCACCGTTGGTCTGCTGCGCAAGTAAAGACTTCAATCATACTGAGCAACCAGAGAAAGCCGGATTTTTATATTTTAGCGCGTTTGAAATTTTATATTGTTGCTTTTGAGCGTAAACGTATGATGTGGAAATTGTAGAGAGTTAAGCCGGAGCAGACAGAATTTCATACTTATAACTTGGATGATAGTTTAAACCGAGAGGTAAGTGTGTCATTTTGTCTGCTTTGGCTTTTTTCTTTAGAAAAAATAAATGTAAAAGTAGAAATGTTAGTATACATAATAGGAACAGAATCCATAGTGAAGTCATGGATTTTGGTGTAAAATTTGAAGTTTTTTAATGCCGAAAAGGGAAGGAGGTGTAAGCGTGGTTGGTATAGATGGACATAGAGAGGAGTATATTCTCGGTCAAAATATTAGAAAGTACAGACTGAAAAACGGCTGGTCTCAGAAGAACCTGAGTGATGTCGTGGATATCGACCGCGCTGACATTTCCAAGTATGAAAATGGTGTCAAGGGAGAGATGGGATTTAAAACATTAATAAAATTTGCAACGGCACTGGGGGTGAGTGTTAATAATCTTCTGACTGAAGAAGAGATATCTGTTGAGTTTGGCGAGAAAATTGGGGAAGAATTTTTAAAATTGACACCAGATGGGCAGGATGTGATTAGAAAAATGATGAAATTTCTTCAATCACAGCAGAAAGTTGGATAGATGTATGTGAGAAATAGCCTACGCTTTTCTAATTTTAGACATGTAGATAGAGGTGTGGTAAATTGGCCACGTAAAGTGTGGTGTGCTCGCTATCTGCAAGCCTTGATTATTTTGTTACCATAAAGACAGGTCAATGGACAAGTCCATAGGAATCAAATTAAACGTCTAGTGGTAGGACACCGAAATAAATAAAAGCATTTCAGTTTCGATTTTAGATAGTTTGAAGTTGACCAAAGTAGAATGAGTGTGTGTCTTGGCGTTACATTTTAGATGTACGGCAAATATAAATGAGGAGGTGTTTATAATCGACAGTAAAAGGTTAATATTAGAGTTGTTTTTATTTATTCTTGGCATATATGGAACAAGAATATTTGATTATTTGTATACTTGGGTGCAAAAGAGGGATATACAGCTATTAATATTTTATGTTGTATTATTCATTTTGATACATATACTTTTGAACTCGGGTCTGTAATGGTGGCAATTATTCGAAGAACATAAGTATAAAAGAGTTCAGAAGAGTAAAGTCACACATTAACAAATATAATGTTTCAAAAAAGATGCATACATTAAATAGCAGTAATATCAGAAGGTATCTGAAATAAAGAATAGTCTGCAAACATGGAATTAAATTCTTAAAGGGAGCATACAACATCAGTTGTCGATGCTCCCGATTTCTTTTTTATTAGAAATGTCTACGCATTTGTTCAATGCTAATTCAAGTGATAATAAGTAATCAGATAAAAAGAATACAGGTTCGGGCATAGCACAGGTGATATATAACTATCATCGTTAATTATGCATTGAAAATTTTCCCTGTTTTGGATAAATATCTAAATTGTAAGAAATAAGGAAAGACCGGTCGTCGAAAAGCTGATCACAGGATCGGCTTTTACCTTGAATTCCCTGACACATAATGTTATTATTACATAATGTTAAGAAATATTAATATCCAGAAAGGCGACACACCATGAAAAAAAGATCTGCAAAACTAATCATAGCATTATCCCTGATATTGGCAGTGGCAGCAGCTATTGTCATTATAAAACTGGCGGCTACAAATGAGGACAAGAGTGTGGTTAAGGGGGAGACGACTGAGATTTCAGGCACTACACAGCAGGCTGTAGCGGCTATACCGGAGGATGCAGACGGAATCTATGCCAGTGCCGATGGGCAGGCATATTATTATTACAGATCAGGAAATAAGGTGTTAAATGCAGGCTGGTACGATATGTCAGATACCCTTAAGGTGGAGGTGGATTCCGACGGACATGCAGTAACAAAGTATGATTCAAAGGCAGGACATCTCTATCAGTACAGTGCTGATGCGGGAAAATGGGTTGTTGCCACTGAGCCTACATATGAGATAGATACAAATACATATTGCTTTGATACGGATGGTAATCTGATCAGAAGCCAGATTGCAGGGGACGACAAGAACGGATATTATTTTGTCGATTCAACTGGCTGCAAGACGACATCCGAGGAGATCCAGATGGCAGTTGAGCTGGTCATGGAGAATACGGATTCTTCAATGAGTGATGATGAGAAGCTTCATACTTGTTTTGACAAGATAAGGAGTTATGAATACGAGAGGGATTATGCCACAGTGGATAGTGCGTCGCAGTTTTCCGAGTTTGCTGTTTACACAATGACCAATGAGGTTGCAAATTGTTATAAATATGCGGCAGCATTTGCCTGTGTAGCCACAGTTCTCGGCCATGATGCAAGAGTCATATGTGGGCAGATGCCGGCATATTATGGTGATGGGCTTACAGATCACAGTTGGACGGAATTGTGGGACGATGCGACAAATAGCTGGCTGGTATATGATGCCTGTCTGCAGAGAGAAGAGTATTATGGTGAGGATCGGGCCAAATATTTTCCTGGAGAAAGTCCTGTGGATAGCACAGCTCAGCTGATGATTGAAAACGGTAAGGTTACCTGGAAATGGATATAGAGGCTGTCCTGCAAAGATATAGTTAAAAAATTCTCACTCTGTAAGGCGCGGCATTATTGACAATGATTATGGAAGAAGATATGCAAAAGGTAAATCAAAACGGTGCTATCAATTTGACTCCGGAGAGTAATATAGAGCGTGCAATGGGAAGAGGATGGATTCCGATTGAGTAGTTTGAACGTTATTCTATATTAAAAGAAAATATGCATATTAGGGTAAACAAAGGGCTGAAGATTTGTAGATCTTCAGCCCTTTGGCTGTTTAGAATGAATAAAAGCTGGAGTATGTTCCGGCAAATATACAGACAAAAAATATTACATATAACAGCATGAGTCCAGATAAAATTGTTCCGATGATTCCACATACTTTGCCAGCTTTGGCAAAACCGTTTGGAACGCCACCGCTTAGTTCGGTCGACTGTTTCGTCAGGATAAGACCGATGATTCCACATGTAAGACCAACTAGCCCATATGCACCACAGAACAGGATACTGCATATTCCGAGAACCATGGATGCGATACCCTTGCCTTGACCAGGGTCAACAGGAGGTTTTCCATAACCCTGTCCGTTGTATCCGGAAGAATATGGATTGTAGTACTGATTGTTGTATGAATTTTGTGAGTACTGATTCTGACTGTACTGATTCTGACTGTACTGATCCTGGCTGTACTGATTCTGACTGTACTGATCCTGGCTATACTGATTCTGGCTGTATGGGTTCTGATCATAATCATTCTGTCCATATGAGTTGTTGTTTGTTGAGTTATCCATAATTTTCCTTCCTTTTAAAATATTAGATTGTGTAACCTGGGATGGCAAGTTTCATAATGTACTGGCAAATGTATATGATGATGCCGATTTTCCAATACCAACTGTGCCATTTTACTGCGGCTAATTTCCCCCTCGAAAGCTGTCTCATTGTCTGAGAAATAAAAAATACTATACACAGAATTGATATGTAGGTTGCAGTTGCGTGATAATACAGACTTGCAAGTATATGACCATGTAATAACTGGAGTACGGCTCTTGTTCCTCCGCAGCTTGGACACGGAATTCCGGTTACCTGTCTAAATTTGCAAGTAAGGATATCTTCAAATATGCAAACATTGTCTCTGATAAGTGTTAATATAATTGAAAGTACAGCTATGGCAGCTAAAGTGATGATTTCTGCAATATATACAGAACGCTCTGGTTCTTCGAGGTATTTTAGTGTTTTTTTCTCTTCCATAATGAAAGTATAATATATGATTTGTGATTGGTAAACATAAAAATATGTAATTTGTTAAAACATAATAAATGTTGTGCAAGGATATTGTCATTCTTTACGATAAGAAAGAATATCTTGAATAACAAATTGTGTTTTTATATAATTATGTATATGTTGTAAATGGGAAAAACTTCAGGGAGGAATGTATTATGAGGTTGGTTACAAGATCAGATTTTGACGGACTTGCATGTGGAGCACTTCTGAAGGAGGCTGGAATAATAGACCATTGGAAATTTGCGCATCCAAAGGATCTTCAGGATGGATTGATTGAGGTTAATGAGGATGACTGCCTTGCAAATGTACCATTTGTCGAGGGCTGTGGTCTTTGGTTTGATCACCATTCAAGCGAGTATGAGAGACTGGCTCTTGAGGGCAAATATAAAGGAGAGAGTCGCATAACTCCATCCTGTGCGAGAATTATCTATGAATATTATGGCGGAAGGGAGCGGTTCCCTCAGTTTGACGATATGATGGAGGCTGTTGATAAGGTTGATTCGGGAAATCTTACTATAGATGAGGTTCAAAATCCGAAAGGATGGATTCTCATAGGGTTCCTCATGGATCCAAGAACTGGACTTGGAAGATTCAGAAATTTTACCATATCTAACTATCAGCTGATGGAAAAGCTTATTGATGCGTGTCGAACCATGACTACTGATGAGATACTTGCCATGCCAGATATTCAGGAGAGAATCGTGCTATACAATGAGCAGACAGAGAAGTTTAAGGAGATGGTTAAAGCACACACAGTAGTTGACGGTAACGTGATAATCAGTGATCTACGCGGTGTTGATCCTATATATACAGGCAATCGTTTTATGATCTATAGCATGTATCCTGAGCAGAATGTGTCAGCTTGGATAGTCAGTGGCCGTGGTGGACAGGGATGTTCTGCCGCATGCGGATACAGCATCCTTAACCGTACAGCTACAATGGATGTGGGAAGCCTGATGCTCAAGTATGGCGGAGGCGGACACAAGAAGGTCGGTACGTGCCAGTTCAAGAATGAGGAGATGGATACTAAGCTTCCGCAGATGCTAGAAGAGCTGAAGGCACAGGCTAATGCATAAGTGTGAGATAAACACAATCAAATAGATATCACCGTAAACAGGCGGCGTTCTGGTTGGATTCAACTGGAACTCCGCCTGTTTGCATGTCCGGCCGTGGGGACGGAGGTGCCTGACCCCCATTTGCTCAGTGCCGTTCCCGATAAAAAGGGAGCGGCATTTGTGCGTAATTAAGTTAATTAAGTATTATATCAAGTTTTATTGGATTGTGATCTGAGTTTTGAAAATCCAGATTGACTGTTTCAATAGACTTGATAGAAATGTTTGATGAAACAATAAAACCGTCAATTACATAAAACTGAAATTTATCATCCTCGTTGTTGTAAGACTTGTCCAGCGAACGGCATGTAGGAACTGACGAATCAGTTATACATGTAAAATCATTTCCAAATTCAGAAATATCTATGAGACCAGGAGCCCACAGTTCATCGGATTGCTGGGGATAGGCTGATATGTCGGTATTTGAAAATGTCTGGTTGAAGTCGCCCCCGGCTATCACGTAATTGCCTTTATCGGTTTCGGTTTGCAGTATGCCTGCAAGCATTTTCGTCTGGGCAGTCTTACCCTCACCGGAATCATAGGCTTCAAGGTGTAGATTTACAATGACAAGCTCTTTATCCGTACCATCAATAGGAATTCTAGATACAATCAGACATCGTTTCAGATTGCACAGCCTGATAGGATAAGAAAATGGGCAAGGAAGCTTGATTCTGCAAGCGGTCGATACCGGATAAGTGCTGAGAGTCATTATACCGGAAGCGACCTGCCCGATGGGTGGAATTGGGTAGGGCACCATGAGCGTTTTGTAGTTGTAAGCGTAGGAACTGTTGTATGAGGACAGTTCATCTTTAATTATGGACTCTTCATTTATTTTGTGACTTCGGGAGGATTTCTCATCGACTTCCTGAAGCAGGATAATATCAGGCGATAAACTATTCAATTCTTCTGTGATGGCAGACATGTTGGTCAGCACCTGTTCTTTGGTGGATGTGTACACACTATTACCGCCATCCATGAAAAAGTCAGCATTTGCTCCGAGGGAACCGTAGCCGATGTTCCACGTAACAACGGAAACGTTATCGCCGATTGATAATTCCTTCTGCTGGGAGAGCTTGTTTGTATCAGTGGGAAATGAATCATCCTGAGTAGCTGGCTGGTCGTTGTAAGTTACCGTCAGATCCTCAGAGTCTTGAGGTTTGTATTCGGTTACAGTGAGTACGCCGACAAAGATAGCAGCAATCAAAATGATAATTCCAAGAGCAGCACCTACTATCTTAAGAATTTTGATTATTGGTTTAGTGTTAGATTTTTTTGCGGATTTCAAATAACAGGTCCTCTCCTATCAAATAATAAGTAAACAATATCGAGATATTTGTGTACTAAACAAAATTATAGCAGACACGTCTTATTCAAACAACGAAAAATATTTTTCACAATAACACAAATTGTGACGGAGGTGACGGAGGTGCCTGACCCCTTTTGAGAAATCCTACGGAAATACGCCAAAAATCACCACTTGGGGACGGAGGTACCTGCCCCCTCTGTCCCCAAGAAATTATCGGTAATGCATTCTATTTCCGTATGTTTAATTACAGAGAAATATGTTATGATGCAGAAGATAATAAGTTGATGAGGGGAAAATATGTTTGATTATATAGTTAAAGATGTTATGGAAGTGGTGGGATACCTGCCCATAGGAATTCTGTGCGGAATCCTTGCGGTTGCTATATATCTCGTGTGCGTGTGGCATGCCGGGAGAAAAAGACATTTGGATATTCATTTGTCGGATGGCAGCAGTGAAATAGATGATAATGATGTTCCGGCTGTGACCTCAGCGGGAACTCACATATGGAATTCTATGGTGTGGTTTCTGCTCGGAGTGTATCTTGCAGTTATGTTTGTGACGGTTTTTCTGTCTAGAGAGCCGGGCTCGCGGCAGGGGATAGACATGACGTTTTTCGGAACCTGGGGTGAGACACCGCAGGCGCATGCATTTGTCATAGAGAATATACTGTTGTTTGTTCCGTTTGGAATACTGTATCCGCTGGCGGTTTCGGCGACGGACAGAAAGCCGGATCGCAGGAAGAAAATAGGCTGGGAGAAATTCACAGTACTGTGGGGATTCCTCATAAGCGTTGGGATAGAGACAGTGCAGCTCATGACGGAGCGCGGATATTGCCAGCTGGATGATGTGGTTATGAACACGTTGGGGGCACTGGTGGGATATGCGATATTTGCTTTGACAAAAATTATATTTTGACATAGATAATCTGAAGATAGAAGTAGAATTTATGGAATAAAAAGGAGGAACGCACATGCCGTGCACAACAATTTTAGTGGGTAAGGCCGCCTCATATGACGGTTCAACGATAATAGCGAGAAATGATGATTCGGGGGCTGGTTCGTACACTCCGAAGAAGTATGCTGTGGTGCATCCTGAGGAGCAGCCGCGCATTTACAAGTCTGTTATTTCCCATGTGGAGATAGAGCTTCCGGACGATCCGATGAGATACACCTGTGTGCCGAACGCTCTAAGCGGTGAGGGAATCTGGGCGGCCAGCGGAGTAAATGCAGCAAATGTGGCGATGACTGCAACTGAGACTATAACCTCGAATCCGAGGGTGCTCGGGGCGGACCCTCTTGTGTGTTATGAGCCAGCAGACGGAGATAAGCTGGAGAAGGCAGGTGGAATAGGTGAGGAGGACATCGTGTCCATCACTCTTCCATATATAAAAAGTGCCAGAGAGGGTGTAATTCGCCTTGGAAGTCTGCTTGAACAGTACGGAACTTATGAGATGAATGGAATAGCATTTCAGGACGTGGATGAGATCTGGTGGCTTGAGACCATCGGCGGACATCACTGGATCGCGAGAAAGGTTCCAGATGACGTGTATGTTGTCATGCCAAACCAGTTCGGTATGGATGAATTTGACCTGGCAGATGCCATTGGGGCACAGAACGAATTTATGTGTTCAGCGGATCTTCCGGAATTTATAGAGAAATATCATCTGAACGTGGAGAATATGGAGTGCGTGATGCTGCGGAATATATCACAGACCGGAGAGCTGCAGGATAAAGATGAGAACGATGATTGTGGACAAGAAGTCGACAGCACCAACAATGAGACTGATTCGTCGGATGGCACATATACAAGTATAATCTGCCCGAGGGATATATTTGGCAGCCATGACGATGCTGATCATGTGTATAATACGCCGAGAGCGTGGTTCATGGAGAGGACACTTAATCCGAATTCCGCTGTCTGGGATGGCCCGGACGCAGACTTTACTCCGGTGTCGGACGACATTCCGTGGTGCATGATACCGGAGAAGAAGATAACCATGGAGGACGTGAAGTATGTCCTGTCCTCACATTATCAGGGCACTCCGTATGATTCATATGGAAATTACGGCGACAAGAGCCTTCGAGGTGCATACAGGTCAATCGGAGTGAACAGAACGGATTTTATGTCGGCAATCCAGATCAGGCCGTATGCAAGTGAGGACAGCAGTGCCATCCAGTGGCTGGCATTTGCATCAAATGCATTCAATGTCATGGTGCCATTTTACACAAATGTTGACGAGGTTCCAGAGTATCTGGCAAATACATCCGCGGAAGTGTCCACGGACAACTTCTATTGGACCAGCCGTTTGATCGCGGCAATGGCAGATGCATCGTATGCGAAGTCGGTGTTCCATATTGAGAGATATGACGAGAAGGTCATGTCTAAGGCACATGAGATCATATACAGGTATGATGATCTTCTGGGAGCTGATAGGGATGTGCAGATAGATGCTGTCAGTAAGTTGGGGCAGAAACTCAGGCAGCAGGCCAATCAGGAGATGGCGGACATGGCAATGCATGCGGCAAGCGACACTCTTGGAAAGGTGCTTTACGAGTTGAGCAATCAGATGAAAAACTCATACTCCAGATCGGATGCGTAGTTGAAGTTTGCGTGGCACAGTTTGAGTGGTGAATTTTCAGCTGTGGATATACGCCATGCTGTCAGTTGTGGGTTTCTCTGTATCGGCTCGGTGTCACACCATATTTTTTCTTGAACATTCTGTTGAAATATGACAGGTTGAAGAATCCGCAGTTTTCGGCCACTGATAGCACACTCTCGTCATTTGTGGAGAGTAGTCTTGCTGCTACGTTTAGTCTGAAGTCGTTCAGGTATGTCACAAATGACACGCCCATGGTATTTTTGAAAAATCGCATAAAATGGGATTCTGAGAATCCACAGTAGGAGGCTATATCCGTTATGGATATGGCCTCTTTGTAGTTTTCATCTATATATGAGAGGATGAGCTTGGTCCTTTCAAGATCTCTGGCGCGGTTCTTTCTGTCTGCCTCATCCCTGACCGTGGAGTTGGTGAACAGAATGTAGAAAAATTCAAAGTAACATCCCTTTAGAGCCAGATGATATCCTTTGGGAGTTTCAGAGCAAAGCTTATCCACCCGGTTCAGGCATGAGGAAAGCTGTGGGTACAATGGATCATCCTTGTCGTAGATGCTCTTTATGTCCACATCTCCCGCCAGGAGTGGTAAGAAAAATTCGCTGTCCAGTGAGTCGTGATTCTTTGATCTGAACATGTCGACGGAGAACAGGATATTTTCATATTCCATGGAGTAACCTTCGTGTTGGGATATTCCGTGGATGTGTCCTGGCAGGATAATAACGATATCACCCTCTTCTACGTAGTGTGAGGTGAAGTCCAGAGTCACATTTCCCTTTCCCTTTTTGATGTATATGATCTCCATAAATTCATGCCAGTGAAGCGATACTGTGCTGAAATCCAGCGGAATAGAACACAGATAAGTGTTGTATGGGAACATGGGGTCTGCGTGTGTTTTATTTTCTAATAATTTTTTATATTCAATACTGTTCATATGGCAGGTTCCTTCGATATTGCTGTGTTTTTATCGTTCTTCTTGTCTGCCCCCAATGGGGTCAGGCACTATTGGTATAATGGGGTCTTCGGTGGACCTCCGATGGGGTCAGGCACTATTGTTAGGAAGAATTTTAATGGTGCATATTCAAGGGGCCTGACCCCATCACCAAGGATTAATATTTACTATGATAGGATTGTACAATAAAACGGTCATATAATGCAAGCATTTGAAAGAAAATGCTAATAAAATACAAAGCACAACAGAGCGATTACATATAGTGCCTGACCCCTTAGTTGACCCCTTAGTTGTTTCCTTCACCTTTGTCTGGCGCTTTCATATGGTCGCCTGCTGGCAAAGACACAATAGGAAATTATAAGAGGTATCAGAGATGAGTAAAGCTTTGGAACGTGGCGCAGGAATACTCCTACCGATAAGCAGCCTCCCATCACCGTATGGAATTGGAGCCATGGGAAGAGATGCTTATGATTTTGTTGATATGTTGAAAAGAGCAGGGCAGAAGTACTGGCAGGTGCTTCCGATAGGACCAACAAGCTTCGGCGACAGTCCTTATCAGTCGTTTTCAGCATTTGCGGGCAATCCGTATTTTATCGATCTGGATACATTGATAGTTGAAGGGCTTCTCAAGAAAGAGGAGGTAGAATCCTACAAATGGGCTGACAATGATGACGAGATCGACTACGCCAGAATATACAGACAGAGATTTGAAGTTCTCAGAAAAGCATTTGGCAGATCGGAGCACAAAGACAGCAGGGGTTACGCAGATTTCATAAAGGAAAATGAACAGTGGATAGATGACTATGCGCTGTATATGGCGATCAAAGCTGATCATAACAACAGAGAGTGGCTTGCGTGGGAGCCGGCAATCAAGAAGAGAAAGCCGGAGGCTATGGCAGCTTACAGAGAAAAGCTTGGTGAAGACGTGGAATTCTACAAATTCCTTCAGTTCAAGTTCTACCAGCAGTGGATGCCATTAAAAGAGTACGCCAACAGAAATGGAATAAGCATTATCGGTGACATTCCGATCTATGTAGCGTTAGACAGTGCAGATGTGTGGGCGAACACGGATCAGTTCCAGCTGTCGAGGGGCCTGACCCCATCGGTTGTGGCAGGGTGCCCGCCGGACATGTTCTCAAGCTACGGACAGAAGTGGGGTAACCCGATCTATGACTGGGATGTCATGGAGAAGGATGATTTCACGTGGTGGAAGAAGAGAATTGCTGCATCTGCAAAGCTCTACGACGTGATCCGTATAGATCACTTTATCGGGATAGTCAGATACTATAGCATTCCGGCAAATGGAGAGCCGAAGGATGGCTACTACAGACAGGGACCGGGAAAGAAACTCATCGATGCGATAGACAGCGCCATAGGTTCATCCAAGGTTATAGCTGAGGATCTCGGCGTGGTCGTGCCAGAGGTTCAGAAGCTGGTGAAGGAATCCGGTTATCCGGGCATGAAGGTGTTGGAATTTGCATTTGACGGCAATACGGCAAATGAATATCTGCCGCACAATCACGCAAAGAACTACGTAGCGTATATCGGAACCCACGACAATGATATGCTGAAGAGCTACATCAGCGGACAGAGTGAGGAGCTTCAGGAATATATGATGAAGTACCTCATGGCGAACAGCCTGGATGATGTGGCAGAGAAGATGATACATGCACTTTACATGAGCTCAGCGGACACGGTCATACTTCAGATGCAGGATATTCTGGGCAAGGACAACAGTGCCAGAATGAACTATCCATCAACGCTTGGCGGCAACTGGAAGTGGCGGCTTACGAAGCAAAGAGCTGCAGCAAATGAAAATGAAAACAGGAGCGATGCGGTTCAGGGAGCAACATGGGAATTTACACAGAAACATATAGATAAATTAAGGGATCTCACCAGACTGTATGGAAGATAATGTGTCAAGTTTTCTGTGAAAACTTGACATGTAGCATCAGCTCTCGCCGAAGGCGACTCAGAATGAGCTGATGTTCAAGAAAACAGGGTGAAGACGTATATTTGTAAGGAGGATATTATGTTAAAGGATATTTGCATGAAGAAATACAACAAGGAGATCAAGGATTGTACAAATGAGGAGATATACTTCGCACTCCTTGATATGACAAAGAAGCTCGCAGACGGAAAGGTTTCAGAGGAGGGACAGAAGAAGGTTTATTACATCTCAGCAGAGTTCCTCATTGGAAAGCTTCTCTCGAACAATCTCATCAACCTTGGTGTATTTGACGAGGTTAAACAGGTGCTTGCTGAGAATGGCAAGAGCATCTATGACATAGAGGAGGTTGAGCCGGAACCATCACTTGGAAATGGCGGACTTGGAAGACTTGCAGCATGCTTCCTTGATTCCATGGCAACCCTCGGACTTCACGGAGATGGAATTGGACTTAACTACCACATGGGTCTGTTCAAGCAGGTATTTGAGAACAATTACCAGAAGGAGACTGCAAATCCTTGGATTGAGGCAGACAGCTGGCTTGAGAAGACAGATGTTACCAACACGATCACATTTGGCAATCTGAAGGTTCAGTCAAGAATGTACGATATAGATGTAACCGGATACGAGAACAGAACAAATAAGCTCCACCTCTTCGATATCGAGAGCGTTGACGAGTCCATCATGGAGCCGGACGGAATTAACTTCGACAAGACAGACATTGCAAAGAACCTTACACTCTGCCTGTACCCGGACGACAGCGATGAGGCTGGAAATCTTCTCCGTATCTACCAGCAGTATTTCATGGTGGCAAATGGTGCAAAACTCATTCTTGATGAGGCTAAGGCAAAGGGTTCAAATCTTCACGACCTGGCTGATTATGCAGCAGTTCAGATCAATGATACACACCCTTCAATGGTGATCCCTGAGTTCATCAGACTTCTTACCGCTGAGGGAATATCATTTGACGAGGCTACAGAGATTGTGACAGAGGTGTGTGCATACACTAACCACACTATCCTCGCAGAGGCTCTTGAGAAATGGCCGCTTGCTTACCTTGAGAATGTTGTTCCACAGCTTGTTCCTATCATCAAGAAGCTGGATGAGAAGGTTCGCAACAGATACAAGGATGAGAGTGTATACATCATCGACAAGGATCAGAGAGTGCACATGGCACACATTGATATACACTATAGCCACAGTGTAAACGGTGTTGCATATCTTCACACAGAGATCCTCAAGGATTCTGAGCTGAACAACTTCTACAAGATCTATCCTGAGAAGTTCAACAACAAGACAAATGGTATCACATTCAGAAGATGGCTTCTCCACTGCAACGAGCAGCTTGCAGCTTATATCACAGAGCTCATCGGCGACGGCTACAAGAAGGATGCAGAGAAGCTGGGAGATCTCGCAAAGTTCTATGATGACGAGGCTGTTCTTGGCAAGATCATGGATATCAAGAAGCAGAACAAGCTCGTTCTCAAGGATTACCTTAAGGAGACACAGAACATTGATATAGATGAGAATTCTATCTTTGACATACAGGTTAAGAGACTTCATGAGTACAAGCGTCAGCAGATGAACGCACTCTGGGTTATCCACAAGTACTTCGATATCAAGGCAGGAAATCTTCCAAAGACTCCTGTGACTGTAATATTTGGCGCAAAGGCAGCTCCAGCATACACCATCGCAAAGGATATCATCCATCTTATCCTCTGCCTGCAGCAGCTCATCGACAACGATCCTGAGGTGAGCCCATACCTCAAGGTTGTCATGATCGAGAACTACAATGTGTCAAAGGCAGCAAAGATCATACCTGCATGTGACATTTCAGAGCAGATCTCACTTGCATCAAAGGAGGCATCAGGAACCGGAAACATGAAGTTCATGCTGAACGGCGCACTTACACTTGGTACAAGAGATGGTGCAAATGTTGAGATTGGAGAGCTTGTCGGCGAGGACAACATTTACTTCTTCGGTGAGTCAAGCGAGGCAGTTATCGACCACTATGCAAAGGCTGATTATGTGTCAAAGGATTACTACGAGCAGCCTGAGATCAAGCAGCTTGTTGATTTCATTGTGAGCGATGAGCTCCTTGAGATCGGACAGAAGGAAAGCCTTGAGAGACTTCACAACGAGCTGATCGTCAAGGACTGGTTCATGACCCTCCTCGATGTTGAAGATTATATCAAGACCAAGGAAGGCGTACTTGCAGACTACGAGGATCGCAAGACCTGGGCAAAGAAGGCACTTGTCAACATCAGCAAGGCTGGATTCTTCTCATCAGACAGAACAATAGCTGAGTACAACAAGGACATTTGGCGCTTATAATTGCATTCATAGATAAAGCAACGTCCGGGGACGGATGGGGTCAGGCCCCTCCGTCCTATTTTTATTGGGGAAGTTTGAAAAATGGTGTATTTTCAACATTTTTTGGGGCGAAGGTGCCAGGCCCCTATTGGGTTGTTGGAAAAAAACTATTTTGACGAAGGTGCCTGACCCCATTGTGCCTGACGAAGGTGCCTGACCCCATTGTGTCCGCATTGGTTGTTGAAAAATCTTCAGATGGTTTGGGTGGCATATGAGAGGCAAGTCGGTTATAATTAATTATAGCTACGGTGGAATGAAGAACAGATGTCTATGTGACATTTCAGAAAAAGGAAAGGCAGCAAGGGAATGTATAGAATACTGATAGTTGATGACGAGAGAATAGAGAGAAATGGAATCAGATTCCTTCTGAAAAAACTGAATATGGAATTTGACATCAATGAGGCGGTGAATGGGCTTGATGCACTGGAAAAGATCAGGCAGCAGGATTATGACATTCTTCTCACAGATGTAAAGATGCCTTTTATGGATGGGATAGAGCTTATTGAAAATGTTGTAAATGAGAAGAGACGGGTGCGCTGCGTGATATTCAGCGGCTGTAATGAATTTGATTATGCAAAGCGTGCCATAAGGCTTGGAGTGGTGGATTACATATTGAAACCGGTAGATCCGAAGGAATTCAAGGCAACCCTTGAGAAGGTGGTCGATGAGCTGGAGGAGGCCAAGGCGTCGGATGAGCTGAGGAGCAAGAGTATGGAATTCCTTTATGAGCATGCACTGTATATGCTTGTAAATGGCGAAGACATAGACAGCATCAGAAAAGAATACAATGGACTTGAGCTTGATTTTGCAAAATTCAGAAGAATACTTCTTGTTGAGTTCAATCAGGATTTCTTTGGCAGGAGAGATGTTGATTTCAAGAAGAATGAGAAGATAGCGTCACTTGGAATAGAGAGATACCTCAATCTGAATCAGCAGCAGGAAATGATATTTCTGGGGGATGGTGTTGATGCGGTGACTGTGGCGCAGGAGCTTGTGAAGATCATTAAGAGCGATTATGATGAGGACTGTTATATAGCTGTTTCGTCAGAAGTAGACAGACCAGAGAATATGAAACAGATGGCCGATGAATTGGATGAACTTATGGACAATAAGTTCTATCATCCGGAGATAAAGGTGTTCTATCCAAATATGGAGAGTGACTCATCGGGCATGATCCAATTTGATGATGATACACTTATGAAGCAGATGAAGCAGGATATCAAGATGAATGATGTTGAGGCACTCAGGGAGCATTTTGCCAAATTTTGTGAGAAATACAGACATAAGAATGAATGTTCACAGATATATATCAAATTCCTGTATTCAAATCTGTTAAAGGATATATATGGAAGCATAGATGGAACCAGTGAGGTGGACCTCAACAAGGATGTGGAGAAACTGTATCTGACAACAGATTTCCAGAGTCTCACGGGGTTGGTGGATGCTGCGATAGACAGATTGGCGGCATGCTTTGAGGATAAGAGCCAGACAGGACATAAAGAGGTTGATATAGTAAAGCAGTATATTTACAGGAATTATGGCAGTGAGCTTGGAATAGATATGCTTGCTGAGATGGTATATCTTGCTCCGAGCTATCTGAGCACTGTGTTCAAAAAGGAGACGGGCCAGAACCTTAGCAAATTTATCAAGTCATACAGAATGGAGCGTGCAAAAGATATGCTTGAGAATAGTATGGCTAAGATAGTTGATATAGGTAATATGTGTGGTTATCAGAATGTATCCTATTTCTGTTCGAGCTTTCGTGAGTTTTATGGAGTTAGTCCACAGAAATTCAGGGAGAATGGTGGCCTGGGAGATGAGTAGAGCAATAATTTGCCAATACGGCGGAGAAGTTGGTACCGCAGTGCGGAGGTAGATGCATGGGAAAAAACAGCTTGAAAAGAAAATTCCGAGATATGAGGCTTACCGGCAAACTGGTTGTTATTTATCTGCTGGCGGGTTTTGTGCCTGTTATAATAATCCTGAGTATAACATACATGGAGATGAAGAAGATACTGTGGGATCGGGAGACAACTATTCTGCAGTCCTACGTCAGACAGACGACGGATGCCATGGATAATGAGCTGGAGATATATAATAATCTGTCCAAATATATCTCGTACAATCAGTCTATTGCAAAGATACTGAGCGCGGACCAGTCTGCGTATCAGAACTATGAGCAGTTCAGCACGGTGATTGATCCGCTGCTGTCCTCAATTATGTATTTTCATGAGAATGTGAATCAGGTCACGATATATACTGATGCAAGTGATGTAAAACATGGTTCCACGGTTGCGCCTCTTAAAGATCTGTCAGATGGAACTCATGCGTACGATGATCTTGACAACAATATACACTGGCGTATTGATATGGAAAACCATACAGCATTTTCGGTCAGCCGGATGGCTATGCTGGAACAGAGAGGGGCTAAGGGAGTTTTATATGTCAGTGTGGACTATGACAGTGTATTCCAGCCATTCTATACGGAGACGATGTTTGATAATTATGGGCTTGTCATAGAGGATGAGTATGGAAATACGATATTTGCCAAGAATACATTTGCCGATGACAAGGCTGCGTATGAATTGAACGTAGACCAGTTTAAAGCCCTGAGAGAGATGGAGAATTCAGGGTATCAGTTTATAGATCGGACATCAAATGCGACTGGCTGGAACATATGCGTATACAAACCGGATAGGCTTATAATCTCATCTGTACAGCCGATACTTATAATAGCAGGGGTTGCCATTTTGGTGAGTATGTTTGCGGGAATAACATGTATACATATAATTTCGGAGTTCATAACAAAGCGAATAAAGAAACTTCAGAAGACGATGAAGGCCACTGAGACCGGAAATCTGGGTATGGTTATAGAAAATGACAGTGCAGATGAGATAGGTGATCTCATAAATGGATACAACAGCATGAGTAAGCGGCTTGATGAGACAGTAAATGAGGTATACCAGAGCAAGATCAAGGAGAAAGAATATGAGATGAGGGCACTGCAGGCCCAGATCAATCCTCATTTTCTGTATAACTCGTTGTCTATGATCAACTGGAAGGCTCTGGAGGCTGACCAGGAGGACATAAGCCATATAACACTGGCTCTCTCAACATTTTACAGAACTGCACTAAACAAGGGCAAGAACATTTTGCTGGTCAAAGATGAAATAGCAAATATCAAGTCGTATCTTGATATCCAGCTGGCCATGCATGACAACAGTTTCGATGTAGTGTATGACATAGATGACAGCATTCTGAAGTATGAAACTTTGAATCTGATACTCCAGCCTCTGCTTGAAAATGCGATAGGGCACGGGATTGATGTCAAGACTGACGGCAGAGGAGAGATACGCATAGAGGGAAAGGAGAACGGAGATTTCCTTGACTTTACTGTGTCGGATAATGGTGTTGGCATGACAAAGACTCAGGCCGCCATGATCCTGTCAAAGTCGTCAAATGGTTACGGTGTGTCAAATGTAAACGAGAGGATCAAGCTTTACTATGGTGAGCAGTATGCAGTAAAAATAGACAGTACCCCGGGCGTTGGCACAAAAGTAATGCTGCACTTCCCAAAGAGAGCAGAATAAAAAAGCAGATAATAAAACAGTATAATAACATAACAATTCGCTTCCATTGCGTTACAAAATGCAGTGGAGGCGAATTTTGTTTTATACAGAGTATCCCGTCAAGCTGGTGATCTCAAAAAATTCCAGACCGGTGGTTATAGGATCACAAAAACAAAATATCAAAAATTCAACATATCTAAAAAATCCAACATGTTTCTAAAATCATTGATATATACGGATTGGAAACGTTTTCTTATAATAATGACATAAGGTAAAGGTACTGCAAAGGTATTAAAAACATTCAATCAAAACTATATTTTTTAAGGAGGAACGGTTATGAGAGTTAAGAGATTTGCAGCAGTTGCACTTGCGGGTGTAATGGGAATGTCAATGCTGGCAGGATGTGGAGATTCAGGAAAGGATGAGTCAACAACAGCAGCAGCAAAGAGTGATGCTTCAGAGGCTGCAGATGCCACAGAGGCAGCTACAGAGGAAGAGGCGATCAAGACAACACTTACAGTCTGGGGACCAGCTGAGGATCAGTCGCCTGATTACGGCGAGTGGTTACAGACAACATGTGAGGCATTCAAGAAAGAGCATCCAAACTGGGATATCACATTTGAGTATGGTACATGTAGTGAGGGTGATGCAGGAAAGACTGTAACACAGGATGTTTCAGCGTCAGCAGATGTATACATGTTCGCAAATGACCAGTTACAGACTCTGATCGATGCAGGTGCTATCTCAGAGCTTGGAGGAAGCACAGCAGATTATGTTAAGTCAACAAATTCACAGGCGATTGTAGATTCTATCACAGTTGATGGAGGTATCTATGGTGTGCCATTTACAACAAATACATGGTTTATGTACTACAACAAGAAGACATTTACAGAGGATGATGTAAAGAGCCTTGACACAATGCTTGAGAAGGGTAAGGTTTCATTCCCACTCACAAACTCATGGTATATCGCAGCATTCTACCTTGCAAATGGCGGAACATTATTCGGTGATGGTACAGACAATGATGCAGGAATCAACTTCGGTGGCGATAACGGCAAGGCTGTTACAGACTACCTGGTAGATCTTGTAAACAACAAGAACTTTGTAAACGATGAGTCAGGTGTTGGTATCTCAGGTATGACAGATGGTTCAATATCAGCAATGTTCTCAGGCTCATGGGACTACGCAGCATTACACGATGCACTTGGCGATGATCTCGGAATCGCAGTTATGCCAACAGCCAAGATCGGTGGTGAGGACAAGCAGCTCCTCTCATTTGCAGGATCAAAGGCAATCGCTGTAAATCCTAACTGTGAGTATCCACAGGTTGCAGTTGCACTTGCACTCTACCTTGGAAATGAGGCATCACAGGAGTCACACTACACAGCAAGAAACATCGTTCCATGTAACACAAGCCTTCTTGAGAGCGATGCAGTTAAGGGCGATGCACTTGTAGCAGCTCAGAATGCAACATTCGATACAACAGCATTCATCCAGCCATTTGTTCCTAAGATGGGCAACTACTGGACACCAGCAGAGAACTTTGGTAAGTCACTCGTAAATGGTGAGGTTACACACGACAACGCAGCAGATATGACAGAGTCATTCAACACATCACTTAACACTGATGTAGCACAGTAAAAAATACTAGTTATATATTTCAAAAACAGGTGCTCCATTCATCTACAGGTGATGGAGCACTTGTAATAAGAAGAGATAATGATTTACTTTGAGACGGAGGTGTTAGGATGGCTCAGGCTATAACAAATAAAAAAAGCAAAATAAAGAAAATACGAAGATCTGATTACCCATATACCGTTGCACAGGCAGCGGCAAATGGAGACATAGCTACCAGAATTTCATTTCTGATCTTGGGGTTTGGAAGCATAGTCAGAAAACAGTTTGTAAAGGGATTTTCGTACCTGGTACTTGAGGTACTGTTTATATGGTTTATGATAAAGCACGGAGCATCACTCCTGGTGGATCTCTTCCATCTGGGTGGTCAGGAACAGCAGAAGGTCTGGAATGATGCAAAGGGTGTATTTGAATATACACAGGGTGACAACTCTCTGCTCATGCTCCTGTACGGTGTGGCAACACTGTTTATAATTTTCGCATTCATCTGCCTTTGGGTAGTAAGTATAGAGAGCGCATACAAAGCGTATTGCCTGTGGGATAAAGGCAAAAAGGTTCCAAAGTTCAAGGACGATGTGAAGAGTCTGTTTGACAGCAATCTTCATGCTTTTCTTCTTCCTCTTCCTGTACTTGGAGTCGTTGTATTTACGATATTGCCATTGGTTTTCATGATCTTTATGGCATTTACGAATTACAGCAAGCTTGATTCACATACAGTTATATTCAACTGGGTTGGACTGAAGAATTTTGCAAAGATATTGAACTTTAGTGATGCAATAGGAAGTACATTCTGGTCAGTGCTTGGCTGGACGCTTGTTTGGGCTGTGGCAGCCACATTCAGTAACTACTTCCTTGGAATGATACTCGCAATGGTGATCAACAGAAAGGGAACCAGGGCAAAAGGTATGTGGAGAGCGATTTTCATGCTCTCAGCAGCGGTTCCGCAGTTTGTATCACTTCTTCTGATGAGGACTATCTTCAGTCAGAATGGTATCGTCAATACATTACTTATAAATAACGGAATAATCGACAATGCTATTCCATTCTGGAGCAATGCAACACTTGCCAGAGTCATGGTAATTGTCATCAATATCTGGATAGGAATTCCATTTACCGTCATGCAGGTCACAGGAATCCTCCAGAGCATACCGGAGGAGATATACGAGGCTGCGAGAGTTGACGGCGCAGGCCCGGTAAAGATCTTCTTCAAGATCACTCTTCCTTATATGTTGTTTGTCACAGCACCATATCTGATAACAACATTTGCGGGAAATATCAACAACTTCAACGTTATCTACCTTCTGTCAAATGGAGCGCCTACTCCGGTTGGAAAGACTGCCGGAAAGACAGACCTTCTTGTCACATGGCTCTATAAGCTGACGGTTGATAACCAGTACTATAACTTAGGTGCTGTTATAGGTATCATGACATTCATAGTTCTCGCTGTTGTGTCACTGGTAACTTACCACAACACCGCATCATATAAAGATGAGGAGGGATTTCAGTAATGGCTAAATCAAATAATAATGAGATTAAAGCAAGAAGCAAATGGACACTGGGAGACATCGTGGTTCATATCATACTGGTAATCCTTTCGGTTATCTGGGTACTGCCGATCGCATGGATAATCATGATAAGCTTCAGAGGAGAGAAAGGACAGTATGTTTCAACTCTGTTGCCAAAGTCTTTGACTCTGGCGAACTACACAAAGCTTTTTACAGACACAGGTATCCTGAACTTTATGCAGATGTTCAAGAATACTTTGATAATAGCAATTTTCTCATGTATAATATCAACAGCGTTCGTGCTTGCAGTTTCATACTGTATGTCAAGAATGCGTTTCAGACTGAGAAAGCCATTTATGAATGTGGCACTTATACTTGGAATGTTCCCGGGATTCATGGCTATGATAGCAGTGTATTACATCCTTAAGGTTCTGGGACTTTCAGAAGGCTCACTCATCAGGGTTGCTTTGGTACTCGTATATTCAGGCGGTTCAGGACTTGGATTCTATATCGCCAAAGGATTCTTTGATACTATACCAAAGTCGCTGGAAGAAGCAGCATACCTTGACGGTGCTACAAGATGGCAGTCATTTACAAGGATCATCATACCACTCAGCCGTCCGATCATAGTTTATACGGTTCTGAATTCGTTCCTTGCACCATGGATTGATTTCGTGTTTGCCAAGGTTATATGCAGAGCCAACAAGGACTATTACACAGTATCTATCGGACTTTGGAACATGCTCGAGAAAGAGTATGTGTACAACTGGTTCAACTCATTTGCGGCTGGCGCAGTGCTGATATCCGTACCGATTATCATTCTCTTTATGGTAATGCAGAAGTGCTACAAGGATAGCATGTCTGGAGGCGTAAAGGGTTAAGGATAATATATGAAATTATTTGCAGAAAAACTCGCCGGGGCTAATGCCTGGTGACATGAAACGGATCAGAGGTAAGCATATGCCAGCAATGAAGTATCTGAAAAAAATAATAACATGTGTGCTAACAATTACCCTTATAATAATATGTGGCTGTCAGGACTCAAAAACACCCCCCTCCAACCCGTCCGGGACGGCTGCAGATTCAGAATATGAGTCTGCCATGCATAATGCGGAAACCACTCCGTTTGGCAAGTATCCGGAGCAGCTTACCTATACCCTGGGAAAGCTGTCCGGTGCAAATAATTCCAATCTTCCACAGGGAGAAACGTATGAAAATAACGCATACACACAGATATTAAATGAAATCTTAAATGTGCAGAACCAGGATATATTTGAGGCTGCTGATGATCAGTATGATGACAATGTATCCATGGTGATAGCACAGAAGGATCTTCCAGATGTGATGATCGTCCAGGATATGGATGAGCTGCAGTATCTGGTGGAAAATGACATGATCGAGGATCTCACAGACAGTTATAATAACTGTATGAGTGAAACGATAAAGAACATATATAAGAGTTATGGCAGCAGTATCATGGATGTGGTCACATTTGATGACCGTATCATGGCCATACCTGAGACAAATATATCAGATGGACCAAATCTGATATGGCTTAGAAAAGACTGGATGGATAAGCTGGGACTTGAGGCTCCGAGAACACTTTCGGATGCGGAGGAGATCATCAGGCAGTTTATTGAGAAAGATCCGGGAAATAATGGTGTAGGAAATACCGTAGGGCTGGTGGCAGACACAAGTCTCTGCGGCGGTTGTGGTTATAGCAGCGAGTACACGCTCGACATTGTATTTGCCGCATATGGGGCATTTCCGAAACAGTGGATAAAGGATGAGGACGGAAATGTTGTGTATGGTTCTGTACAGCCGGAGGCAAAGAAGGCTCTGGAGCATATACATGAGATGTACGAGGAAGGGATTCTGGATCAGAATTTCCTCATGCGGACAAGCAGCAACATAATAGAACTCATAGTGAATGGACAGTGTGGTTCGTTCTTCGGTCCATGGTGGGCTCCAAATAATCCTCTTATGGACGCTGTAGCGGCCGATCCAACAGCAAAGTGGGAACCATATCTGCTTGCCACAGAGGAAAATGGTTCAACGAGTTATCACACCCAGGTTCCATATGGCAATTTTGTGGTTGTCAGAAAGGGATATGAGCACCCGGAGATAGTGTGCAAGATAATAAGTGTGCTGTTTGACTATGTAAGATATGAGGATAAAGACAATCAGGCTATAAAGGATTACTATAAACTCAATGTGGATCCTACCGCAAGACCACTTGCGATGAACGTGGATTACAACAATGCACTTCAGATATGTTATGGCGAGCTGAACCATGTGTTCTCTGGCGTAAGGCAGCCAGATGATCTGAATCTGCTGGAACAGTCTTATTATGAGGCATGTGATTCATATATTAAGAATGAAGATAATGCGTCATCTGAGGACTGGGCGGCATATACATCCCGTATAACTGCGTGCAGGATCCTCAATGATGCGCGTACAAATAAAGTCGAATCTCTGTACTTCGGGGAGACCGAGACCATGGTGTCAGACTGGTGGTACCTTGAGAATCTGGAGAACGACACGTATCTGAAGATAGTTACAGGTGAAGCAGATCTGGATGAATTTGACAGTTTCGTGGACAATTGGTACAAGACTGGTGGAACAACGATCACCAAGGAAGTTCGAAGGGAGTGCCGGTAGATATGATAAGAGCAATAGTATTTGATTTAGATGATACATTATACGACTGCCTTCACGAGAATGATAAGGCAGTGGATGACACTGTGAGATATGTGGCAAATGAACTTCTTCATATAGATGAAGTGACAGTGATGAAAGCCTTTGAAGAAGGCAGAGACATGGTAAAGGATCAGCTCTCTGCCTGGGATATGGCGGCGCAGCACAATAGGGTGCTGTACTTCCAGAAGATGCTGGAGATCCTGGGGGTATCACCATTTAGATATGACCTGCAGGTGTACAACTATTTCTGGAATAATTTCCTGAACAGGATATCCATATTCCCCGGGGCATTGGAGTTTATAGATGATATGAAAGCCAGAGGGATAAAGATAGGTATCTGTACAGATATGACTGCTCATATCCAGTTCAGAAAGATTGACAGACTTGGACTTACCGGAAGGCTCGATGCCATGATAACAAGCGAGGAGGCTGGTATAGAAAAGCCGAACCGCAGGATGTTTGACATGATAGCAGCAAAGCTCGGTGTTAAAAATGAAGAAGTCATATATGTGGGTGACAGCTATAAGAAGGATGTTATGGGTGCGAAAAACGCAGGCATGACGCCGGTGTGGTATCTGTCGTTGCAGAATAAGTCGGACGAGGATGTACTGGCTGCATGCAATTATGCGGAACTTCGAAATATAGTGAATAAGGTGATATAGAGAGCAGTGCGATAGCTGCGCACCAGATACCGTTGATGCCAAACACCATAGGCAGTATCAACACCGCTGCAAGCTGTATCACCAGTGTTCTGAGGAAAGATATGCATAAATATTTTCATTTAAAGATATGTGAAGGTGTTGTTTTGGGGTGGCCGTGCGGCTATAATAATATACATGGGCTATGAATTTATAGATATATGTTATGGGTGACTGAAATCTATGCGGTGTGAAGAAAGTAGTCATGGCCAGGAAAGGAGTATACACTTATGGGGTTTTTAACAGGTAAGACAGCGATAATAACAGGAGGCGGACGTGCAGTTCTCAGCGATGGAAGCTGTGGCTCCATCGGATACGGAATAGCGACAGCATATGCCAAGGAAGGTGCCAATCTGGTGCTTACAGGTCGTAATGTCCAGAAGCTTGAGGATGCAAAGGCAGAGCTTGAGAGCAAATATGGAATCAAGGTTCTTGCAGTCCAGGCTGATGTAAACGCAGGTGCGGACAACGAGAGCGTTGTCAAGAACGTTGTGGAGCAGGCGGTTAAGGAATTTGGAAGAATAGATGTGCTCATCAACAATGCACAGGCATCCGCATCAGGTGTTACCATCGCAGATCACACAACAGCACAGTTTGACCTTGCAATATATTCAGGTCTTTACGCTGCATTTTACTATATGCAGGCATGCTATCCATATCTGAAGGAGACAAAGGGTTCAGTCATCAACTTTGCATCAGGTGCAGGCCTCTTTGGAAATTACGGACAGTGCGCATATGCGGCTGCAAAGGAAGGCATCAGGGGACTCACAAGAGTTGCAGCCACCGAGTGGGCAGCTGACGGAATAAATGTCAATATAGTATGTCCTCTCGCATGGACATCTCAGCTTGAGAACTTCGAGAAGGCATATCCGGACGCATTCAAGGCAAATGTAAAGATGCCGCCGATGGGACACTTTGGAGACGTAGAGAAGGAGATCGGACGTGCATGCGTGGCACTCGCGTCTCCGGATTTCAAGTACATGAGTGGTGAGACGATCACACTTGAGGGCGCAATGGGACAGAGACCATAGTGCATTCAATATATTAAATATGGCTTATGCTATGATACTAGAATATGATGTAGATGCGGATCCTGGTCCGCAGCTTGCATAAAAAATGAGCGTAACACAATAATATCCAGATGGGAAATGTGTTATGCTCATTTTGTTTAGCCGACTCAGTCATCAACTATCTTGAAAGGAAGTAAGTACAATATGAGTAAGGCGGCACCTAGACCGAACATGAAAACGGAAGGGAATGTAGGTGTTCTCTTCATGGCAATGTCAGGCACGGAATTTTCCGGATTGTCTTTTTTGTAGTATACCTTGACGGATTCTCCCATGTTAAAGTAATTAGTACCAGTGTATACGGTCTGGGTATATGTCTGGTCATCAATGGTGTATTCGACGATTGTATCAAAGGTTACTGTATGGTTGCTGGCTTTTCTGTAACGACCGGAATAATAATCATACTGTTCAGAATACTTTACATATCCGGTTGTCTGTTCACAGCCAATACTTTGAGTCCATGCAATGATATCCGGTACGATATACTTCAAGCAGCCAAGCCCACCCAGTATCAAAAAAACGATCGCCAGGTATAGTGCCTTTTTGTTTTCCGGGTTTCTCCGGTAGTCTTTTACGATTCTCGTCATTAGAATAATCCCCCTTAAAAATAAAACTTGTCATACTCCCCAGTTTGATGACCATCCACATTATAATATAAAGAATGTATTAATAAAATGTAATATTACAATATAATATGCTGTGAATTATCTCAAATAACTTACTTTAAAATAATTTTGAATATATCCACATCTCAAACCAGATGGCTGTCCGCTTGTCGTTAATAAGACACAAGGTTTCTTAAAAAAATATGAAATATCTGCCATCATCCTTGAATAACCTTACTTGGAGTACTTATAATAGAACTTTGTTAAAGAAATCATGAGATGTCATGGGCAGTCGATGCAAAATGTTGCTCGATGCATAACATTTGCCGACCATATACACAGGAAGAGGTGTTTTATTTGGATACAAACTCAGAAAACAATCTGGATACACGGGGAGTCCCGATCATTGGCCTTACATCGGAGGAAGTAAGGGAACGGATCTACAAGGGACTTACCAATCACACGGATATAAGTACGCAGAAGACAGTGGGGCAGATCGTCAAGTCCAATCTGCTTACATACTTCAATCTTATATTCCTCATACTTACGGTGCTGCTATGTATCGTTGGTTCATTTAGGAATTTGACGTTCCTGCCGGTCATCATAGGCAATACGGTTATAGGAATATTTCAGGAGCTGCGTGCCAAAAAGACTCTTGACAAGATGAGCATGTTAAATGCGCCACATTCGATAGTTGTGAGAGACGGACAGCAGCAGCAGATACAATCAGAGGAACTGGTTAAGGATGATATCATCATTCTGTCGGCAGGCAATCAGATATGTGCGGACGCTACGGTGCTCAGCGGCAGTATATCGGTAAATGAAGCTCTGCTCACCGGTGAGTCAGACGAGATCATGAAGAGATCTGGTGATGGACTCATGTCCGGAAGTTTTGTTGTGTCCGGACAGTGCTATGCCAAGCTTGACAAGGTGGGCAATGAGTCATACATATCAAAGCTCACAGCCCAGGCGAAGGCCATGGGTGATGGCGAACAGTCAGAGATGATCAGGTATATCAACAAGCTTGTCAAATGGGTTGGAATCATCATCATACCAGTTGGAATCATATTGTTCTGCCAGGCGTATATCATGAATGGAGAGACATTCAAGAAGAGTGTTGTATCGATGGTTGCGGCGGTTCTCGGAATGATCCCTGAAGGACTTTATCTGCTCACAACTGTTGCGCTTGCACTCAGCACAATAAGACTTGCGAAGAAACAGGTGTTACTGCATGACATGAAGAGTATAGAGACACTCGCGAGAGTCGATGTGCTCTGTGTGGATAAGACCGGAACCATCACTGAGCCGGGGATGCAGGTTACAGAGCTGGTGATAAGCGGCAGATGCGGCGATGCCGAGATGGACAAGAGAGCATTTGCGCACTTGCTGGCGGATTATTCGTCTGTCATAGAGGACAACAATGCCACAATGGAGGCGATCAGAGTCTATGTGGCTAAGAATGAGATAGAGAAGGGCAGCAGGACACTGCTCAAGACACAGCCTTTCACATCGGCGAACAAATACAGTAAGGTGTCATTTGTCGAGGGAGACTATATGCTGGGTGCTCCGGAGTTTATAATGAAGGATAGGTACGATGAGATATCTGAAGAGATAGAGGAGTACCAGAGCAAGGGATACAGAGTCCTTCTTATGGCGGAGTCGGGAGAGGATTCTAGTGGTTCGGGAAGAACGTTCGGAGGCATATCTCCTATTGGTTATATAGTGCTTTCAAATCCAATAAGGGAAAATGCGGAGAGCACATTTACATATTTCAAAGAGCAGGGCGTTGCCATAAAAGTCATATCCGGAGATAACCCTGCCACAGTATCAGAGGTGGCAAAGCGGGCAGGCATAGATGGAGCGGAGAATTATGTGGATGCTTCCACTTTGGCGTCTGAGAAGGATATAACTGAGGCTGTGGATAAATATACAGTATTTGGAAGAGTTACGCCTAAACAGAAGCAGCTCATAGTCAGAGCGCTCCAGAAACAGAAACACACGGTTGCCATGACTGGTGATGGTGTAAATGATATACTCGCAATGAAGGATGCTGATTGCAGTATTGCAATGGCATCTGGAAGTGAAGCGGCTGCGCAGGCGGCACAGACTGTGCTTCTGGATTCGGATTTCGGACGTATGCCATATGTGGTGTTTGAGGGAAGACAGGTGGTCAACAATATACAGAGATCAGCAAGTCTTTTCCTTGTTAAGAATATATTCTCACTGCTGATGGCGATATTCTCAGCGGTGTTTGCAATCACGTATCCTCTGGAGCCATCACAGATATCACTCATAAGCATGTTCACCATAGGATTGCCGGGATTCCTGCTGGCACTTGAGCCGAACAGGAATCGTATAGAGGGAAACTTTATGGCAAATGTTATGTTAAAGGCATTGCCTGCGGGACTCACGGATGTGTTGTCGGTCGGAGCACTTGTAATCTGCGGACAGGTATTCAATCTCCCGAGTGAGGATATAGCCACAGCCGGAACAATGCTTCTTGCGGTTGTCGGATTCATGATAATAATCAAGATCAGCCATCCGTTCAACAAGATGAAGTATGGTGTACTTCTTATCAACATAATCGGACTGCTGTTCTGTGGCCTTTTCCTCGGCAGGCTGTTTGCCATAGAGTCGATATCCAACATATGCTTCCTGCTCATGGTTGTATTTGCATTTGCTGCGGAATCCATGTTCAGGTATCTGACATTGTTTGTTGAAAAGCTCAGCAGCTTCTTTGGAGACGAGAAGAACAGACGTAAGATCAGAAGAAAGATAAGGAAATATAACATTTTTAAGTAGAGAATTGTCGAAAAAAGAATATAATAAACATAAAGATATACTCATAAGAAGCAATATTGTTTTTTATGAGTATGTTTATTTATGAGGACAATATGAAAAAAGGGACAGGTATCTCCGCCCCCCGAGGGGGAAAGGAAGACAGGTACCTTCGTCACTGGAAAAAGATTGTGAGGAGGTGTGAGATGGCGAATACAACGAAGAATGCGCTTGAAGTCTCGCTTAAGAAACTGCTCAAGGAAAAGCCATTTGACAAGATAACAATAGCGGATCTCACTGGAGACTGCGGGATAAGCAGGATGACATTCTATTATCATTTTCAGGATATATATGAGCTTGCCGAGTGGGTTTGTATAGAGGATGGAAAGCAGGCGCTGAAGGATAAGAAGACCTACGATACCTGGCAGGAGGGCATGATACAGGTGTTTGAGGCTGTGCTGGAGAACAAGCCATTTATCGCAAATATATACAGGTCGGTGGATAAGGCAAAGATAGAAAACTATCTGTATAAGCTGTCGTATCAGCTCATAGCGGATGTGGTGGATGAGAAATGTGTAGGGGATAACCTTTCTGAGACTGACAAGCAGTTCATAGCAGACTTTTACAAGTATGGATTTGTGGGGATTATGCTTGACTGGGTAGACAAGGGGATGAAGGACGATTATCATAAAATAGTGGAGCAGCTTAGCACCACGCTTCGTGGAAATATAGCAAATTCTATTCATAATTTTGAAATCGAGATGTAAAAGCAGAAGGCTGATCAGGATAAAGGGACCTGTTACTACGGGGATATACGGGGAGTGCTTATGAGTCGAATGATAGATAAGAAAAGGAAATTGCCGGGGATAATACTGATAACGGGAGGAATCGTGCTGGTTGCGATGGTCATCCAGGCGTTCATACTCAGTTTTATCAATAACAGGAGTTTTGACAGGACCTCGCAGGTGCTGCTGGATCAGGTCGATAATGTAATTGAGAAGAATAAGGCAAGTGAGGATGATCTGATAGACTCCCTTAAGGAGGATTATATGGTCAGGGCTAAGGCTGTGGCTTACATAGTTGATGCAAAGCCGGAGGTAGCGGATGATGTGGAGGAGCTCCGCAAGATCGCTGCACTTATATCTGTTGATGAGGTGCATTTGTTTGATACGGATGGAGTGATATATGCCGGTACCAATCCCGAATATTTTGGATATAGCTTTGACTCCGGGGAGCAGATGGCGTATTTTAAGCCTATGCTGGATGATAAGACTCTCACCATGTGTCAGGATGTCACTCCGAACACATCGAAGGGTAAGAATATGATGTATGCCATAACGTGGAACGACGATGGCACCAAGATGATACAGGTTGGAATCGAGCCGAGAAGACTTCTGGATGAGGTAAAACAGAATGAGATATCCACGGTGGTTGCAAATATGCCTATGTATGATGGACTGAGTGTTTTAGTGGCAGATGGCGAATCGGGAGAAATATATGGATGTTCATATGAGCCGGTAGTAGGGCTTACTCTTGATAAGATCGGCATTTCGATGACTGATGATATGCTGCCGGATGGTGAGGATAGTTTTACTGGCATAAGAAAGATCAATGGCTTTAGAAACAGATGTGTATTCCGAAGATCCGGAAAGTATGTGATCGGGGTTGTATATAGAATGGATGTGAACAGCCGGAGTAATACGGCAATCATGATTATCATGGCACTGTATCTGTGCTTTGCCGCTGGTCTGGTGGTAAACATGGTGATGAAGGTGATCCGTGCGAACCGGGAGAGAAATGAACAGCTGTCAATATTGACATCCATGTCGGGGATGTATTACAGCATGCATATGCTTGATCTTAGGCATGATACATTTGCACTCTATACCGCAGGAGACCTGATACTTAGGGCTGGTGAGCGGGCAGCAGGGGCGAAGGAACTTATGAGGAAGATCGTTCATAAGGTGGTTGTGGATGAACATCAGGCAAGTGCCAAGAAATTCATGGATCTTGATAGTCTGGGGGACAGGCTGATCAGGAAAAAGATTGTATCAGGTGAGTTCATGGTGAAGGATCTTGGATGGTTCAGACTGTCATTTATATCGATAGATGTTGACGAGGACGGACGTCCTTTAAAAGTCATATTTACCACCAGAAACATAGATGAAGATAAGAAACGGGAGCAGAAGCTGATAAGACGATCTTATACAGATGAGCTCACAAAATGTTATAACAGGAACGCATATATAGATGATGTCAGGGAGCTGCCGGGAGATTCTGTATATGTGTATGTGTCCATGGATGTAAATGGGCTTAAATTAGTGAATGATACCCTGGGACATGCGGCTGGAGATGAACTGCTTCAGGGTGCTGCCGAGTGTATGGAGCAGTGTTTTGGAAACTATGGTAAGGTGTACAGGATGGGCGGTGATGAATTTGTAGCCATCATATTTGTAAATACCAGGAGGCTGAAGAGAGTGCAGCAGGAGTTTGATGACGTTGTGGGTGGATGGTCCGGACAGCTGGTGAAGTCCATATCGATATCATGTGGCTATGTGTCAAGTGATGAGAAGGACTGGGAGTCATTTGACGAGATAGTAAAGGCTGCAGATGAGAGAATGTACGAGAATAAGGCGGCATATTACAGGCAGAAGGGCGTCGACAGAAGGTATCACTAGAGTACATATGCAATATAGAGTTATACAAAACGGGTGGAATGATAAAATTTTTATCATTCCACTTTTTTTGTAAATATGAAATAAAAATTGGGCAAGCTATTATAGGGACATGAGGTGGAAATAGACAAATATATTATATGCGACAGATCACATTCGGAGCTGTCACATATGCTTATATTTTGATGTGAAAGAGGAGGTGCTATGTGCCCTGCGGGCACATATTGGAATGCACCGACGAACTGCCGCCGACCGTAAGGGAGGGGGCGATACAAGAAAGGAGAATTGCTTATGTCAAAGAAGAAATTGGGAATCGGGATAGCAGCGGTGGTAGCAGCCGGCGCAGGAGCAGCAGCGCTTACAGTTAAAAATCATAATAAGGCAAAAGTTCAGAAGGAGAAGGCTGCGGCTGAACATGCTGAGTACCGCAATACGGAGCGCGGAAAGCATGAGAAGAACAGCAAGGGAATCTATTATACAAATGGTAACTACGAGGCATTTGCCAGACCGAAAAAGCCGGAGGGCGTGGATGACAAGAACGCATATATAGTGGGAAGTGGTCTTGCATCACTGGCAGCAGCTTGTTTCCTTGTACGTGACGGACAGATGCCGGGCTCACACATCCATATTCTTGAGGCTATGGATATAGCGGGCGGTGCGTGCGATGGAATATTTGATCCTGCCAGAGGCTACGTCATGAGAGGTGGACGTGAGATGGAGAACCATTTCGAGTGCCTGTGGGATCTGTTCAGAAGTATACCTTCCATAGAGACACCGGGGGTATCGGTTCTTGACGAGTATTACTGGCTGAACAAGGAGGATCCAAATTATTCACTGTGCAGAGCAACAGTGAACAGGGGCAAGGATGCCCACACAGATGGCAAATTCAATCTGAGCCAGAAGGGCTGTATGGAGATCATGAAACTCTTTATGACAAAGGACGAGGACCTGTATGACAAGACGATAGAGGATGTATTTGACGATGAGGTATTTGATTCAACATTCTGGCTGTACTGGAGGACGATGTTCGCATTTGAGAACTGGCACAGTGCACTGGAGATGAAACTCTACTTCCAGAGATTCATACATCACATCTCAGGACTTCCAGATTTCTCGGCCCTCAAGTTCACAAAGTACAACCAGTATGAGTCGCTGATCCTTCCGATGGTGAAGTATCTTGAGGCTGCGGGTGTGACATTCCAGTACAACACGGAGGTCACAAATGTCATATTTGACATGAGAGACGGCAAGAAGATAGCAAAGACCATCGAGTGCAGGGTAAACGGAACTGAGAAGGGTATTCCACTCACTGAGAACGATCTTGTATTTGTCACAAATGGAAGCTGCACGGAGGGAACTATCTATGGCGATCAGAACCATGCGCCAAATGGTGACGCAGAGGTGAGAACAAGCGGCTGCTGGAGCCTGTGGAAGAACATAGCTGCACAGGATCCTTCATTTGGACATCCTGAGAAGTTCTGCTCTGATATATCTAAGACAAACTGGGAGTCAGCCACAGTCACAACGCTTGACGACAAGATCATCCCATACATCGTTGATATCTGCAAGCGAGATCCGAGAACAGGAAAGGTTGTCACGGGTGGTATAGTGAGCTGTCAGGATTCAAGCTGGCTGCTGAGCTGGACCATCAACAGACAGGGACAGTTTAAGACCCAGGACAAGGATAAGGTGTGTGTATGGGTATATGGCCTGTTCACAGATGTTCCGGGCGATTATATCAAGAAGCCTATGAAGGACTGCACAGGTAAGGAGATCACAGAGGAGTGGCTCTACCATCTGGGAGTGCCTGAGGATGAGATCGAGGAGCTGGCCACAAACAGCGCAGTCTGTGTGCCAACTATGATGCCATATATCACGGCATTCTTCATGCCTAGAGCAAAGGGTGACAGACCGGATGTAATTCCGGATGGATGTACCAACTTTGCATTTCTTGGACAGTTCGCCGACACCCCTCGTGACACGGTGTTCACCACAGAGTATTCGGTGAGAACAGCCATGGAGGCTGTGTATGGACTTCTCGGCGTGGACAGAGGTGTTCCTGAGGTGTGGGGAAGTGTGTATGATATCCGTGAACTGCTGGACAGCAGCGTGAAGCTCATGGATGGCAAATCTCCGCTTGAGATAAATCTTGGACCACTTAACAAGCTCAAGAGACCTATACTTAGGAAGATTCAGGGTACGGTGATCGAGAAGGTACTGATAGACCACGACATCATCAAAGAGGGTATGCTGTAGATTGAAGTCAATATAGAGTAATAAGAAAGTTCCATGTGTCTGCACGGTGCAGATGCATGGAACTTTTTATGTGGTGAAGACACTGGGGACGGAGGTACCTGACCCCTCCGTCCCCACTGGAAAATAAATTGACTTTTCCCGTGTATAAAAATATACTTTTGGATATAAAAGATATGAGAGAGAAGTAAAGATGAATAAGATAGAGATAAACGACAAATGGATGCAGAAAACCAGTGTTGTGTGGCTCGGTGCCATGCTGTGCTGCCTGCTGTGGGAATAAGTAGGGACGTTCCTTTTGTAACGAGGAGTGTCCCCGTGTAATGATAAAAATAGGACAGAGGGACACTCCTTGTTACAAAAGGAACGTCCCCGGGAGGACTGCGATGAAGATGACAACACTTTGTTACATAGAGAAAGATGGAAGATACCTGATGCTCCACAGGACAAAGAAGGAGAAGGACATCAATAAGGGCAAATGGATCGGTGTGGGTGGACATGCCGAGGAGGGTGAGAGTCCTGAAGACTGCCTTCTCAGGGAGATAAAGGAGGAGACGGGACTTACGCTTACATCATATCGATTCAGAGGTCTGGTGACATTTATAAGCAATGAGTGTGAGAATGAGCTTATGTGCCTGTTTACCGCAGATGGATTTGATGGGGATGTTCAGATATGCGATGAGGGGGATCTTCAATGGATAGATAAAGAAATCGTGCCAATACTTCCGACGTGGAGCGGGGATGCGATATTTCTGAAACTGCTGCTTGAAGGGGAGAAGAGATTTTTCTCACTCAAGCTCGTATATGAGGGAAGCGAGCTGGTGGAGCACAGGCTGGAATTTTATTGATAATGAATATGAGATATAGTGAAGGGAAATATAATTGCGAAAAACAGAGCTGAGATTTCGTCAAAAACAATCATTTTGAAAGGGGTTACAGGATGTCAAAGGGGACTAAGAAAGGGAAAAACAACGGAATAGCGGTATTGGTGATATTTATGGTCATCGGATTTGCCATGGCGATAGGCGGTATAGTGATGACAGTGGATAGAAAACATAAGGACAGTTATTATGGCACTGCCACAGGAGAGATAACTGATGTATCGCATCACACGGACAGCGATGGCGATGATATGTATGTGGCTGTATATACATATTATGTGGACGATATCGAATATACATTTACAGATGATACATCGTCCAGCGTTCGTCCTTCTATAGGAAAGAGAGTGGATATCAGATACAATCCGGAGCACCCGGAGATCGCATATATAGGTGGAAAAGTATGGATGGGAGTCATACTCCTGGGCATGGGTATCTTGTTCGTTCTGGCAGCGACACTAGGATTTGTAAATGGCGGTGACGGACCACAGACTGCCGGCAGAAAGCTCGCAAGCGGACTGCTCCTGGGATTTATAGTGTCTTGCATGGGATGGGGAATAATTCCCCTTCTTGGAGATGATGTACATGTCATAAGTGTACCGAGAATTGTGCTTAGCCTATTTGGCATTATGGGAATAGTCGCGATGGTAAAGAGCGTGAAGGATTATATAGCGGTGAAGAATGGCAAAGCACCTGAAGTGCAAGATCGCGGCAGATCTTCGCAGTACCAGTATGAGGCAAATGCGCGTATGGCGATGTCCTGGGATGGAAATGGTGCAGTGGACAATCCGGTCACGGATTTCTACAGAGAACATAAAGAGGGCATAGACACGACCATAAGAACTGTACAAAAGGGAAGGAATATTGCGGGAAATATAGTCATGATCGCGGTAGGGGGGATGTTCACATTTTCAGCTCTGCTCATGATAGGTGGCAATATCTTAGTTCTCATGGCAAACAGGGATTCAGGCACGGTATCTTTGTCGGCTTATATAATGCCAATCGTGATGGAGGGAATATTTCTGGCAGTTGGAATATTTGTGATAGTAAAAGGAGTAAAAGGTTTGCTTGGAAAGTGATTCGTGACAAAAGGAACGTCCCCACAAGAATGCCCACAAGAATGGAGGATTATATATGACTTACAAAAAGAATGTTTCAAATATGGTGATTGCCATTGTGTGTGTCGTTTTGTTTGTTGTGACTGCGTTTTATTGTGTGCCGAGATTTTCTTTGCTTTCATCGAATGCATTGTCAGCAACGGTTGTGAGTGCAGACATGCATGGGACAAGCGGCTATGCAGTATTGAAGGTAGACGGAGCCAGAGAGGATGGAGGAACGATATTCTTCCACTATTATTATTCTGGGAACAAGTCACATCTAAAACAGGATGAAAAGGTGCTGGTAAGTGGTAACATCACATTTATGGATGAATCGACAGAACAGGGAGTGAACGCAGACCTGATTATCGGAACAAAGACACCGGTACTTATATGTTTGATTTTATCCTTGCTGGGGTTGGTTGGCGCAATCAGCCTGTTGCCATCAGCAATTCGCAATTTCCGTAGTAAACCATGGAGTCGTGATGAGGAGATAGAAACGAAGAGCAAATCGGTGGATGCATTCTATACGGCTGAGATTTTGGCACTTGTAGTTGCTTTGATTTTCTTTGTGGCAGGTATGACGCAGGTGGTCGGATATGCCTGCGCGAAGAATCATACAACAGGAACTGTAACATATCAAAGTTCTCGGATGAGCTCCAATCATGTCAAGGTATATAGCGGAAATGATGTCAGAAATCACAAATCACTTTATGGGAAAGGTATTCGGTCAACTTATACGGTGCTGCAGATTAAGGCGGATTCACCGGTCAATGGTGCCGATGTGTTTTGGTATGAGGGAAATTGCATCATTCTGGGCAGTAAGAATGTTTATATAGGCTATAATGATAATTCCATGTTGGTCTTATCACAGTTTGAACTGGTGATGACGCTCATAAGCGGTGCATTTTTATTATTCCATGCAGTCTCAGCACGGTTGCTCAGTAAGAAAAATCCATATGGAGGGAAGCTTTTCTGGTTTTTTAAATAATGTAGAATTGTGCGATAGAAGTCCGGGAACACCCGGACTTCTTCTTATTTTGATAGAATCGACATGTGTGGCTATTAAAAACGTAACAAATTTATGACCAGTAATGGAAAAATGTGATATCACAGCGATACAAGGTCGGAAAAAATGCAAATACAAAGCCAACAAGGTCGGAAAAAGTGCTGAAACAATGCTAGAATAGACCATAAAAAATGTGGTATACTATCAGAGAAAGGACGGTGTGATAATGTATCGATTTGCAATGAATGATCTGTTACAGTGGAAAGGGAAGAAAAATAGAAAACCTTTAATTATAATGGGAGCCAGACAGGTGGGAAAGACCTGGTTGATGAAGGAATTTGGAAAGAACTGTTATGAGAAAACAGCATACATTTCTTTTTATAACAATCAACGTATGAATGCGGTTTTTGAAAATGATTTTGATATTGAACGAATCATAATGAATTTAAATATTGAGTCAGGAGTAACAATTACTCCAGGGAATACATTGATTATTCTTGATGAGATCCAGAACGCACCAAAAGCCTTAGAATCCTTGAAATATTTCTGCGAAGAAGCACCAGAATACCATATTATAGCTGCTGGATCGCTGCTTGGGGTGGCAATTCATGAGGGCGTGTCGTATCCGGTTGGTAAAGTTGATTTGTTGGATCTATATCCTCTTAACTTTAGAGAGTTTTTATATGCTATGGGCGAGAAAAAACTGGCAGATGAATTAAAGACAAAAGACTATTCCATTATTGATAATTTCTCTGACAAATACCTTTTCTGGTTAAAAAACTATTATTATACGGGAGGAATGCCTGCGGTAGTTGATGCTTTTCGACTAGACAAAGACTATACAGAGGTAAGGCAGATTCAAAGTGATATATTAAGACAATATGAAGGGGATTTTGGAAAGCATATTGAAAGCAGGGTGCTGCCAAGAATCAGAATGGTGTGGAATTCTATCCCAATGCAGTTGGCAAAAGAAAACAAAAAATTCTTTTTTGGTCAGATAAAAAAGGGGGCTCGTAGCAGCGAGTTTGAAATAGCAATTCAATGGCTGCTTGACTGTGGACTGATTTACAAAGTTAATCGTGTAAATGAACCTCATATGCCTCTAAAAGCATATCAAAGCATGAATGCGTATAAATTGTTTATGCTGGATGTCGGATTGCTGGGGGCATTAAGTGAGTTGCCAGCGACATCCATATTGGAAGGAAATGATATTTTTATAGAATTTAAGGGTGCGCTTACAGAGCAATATGTGTTGCAGCAGCTGATTTCAGATACGCCGTACACACCGTATTACTATGGGACAGAAAAAGCTACGTTTGAACAGGATTTTTTGATCCAAAAAGAGGCTGCAATTATACCTATTGAAGTAAAGGCAGAAACGAATATAAGGTCGCAGAGTCTAAAAGCATATTGCGATAAATTCCATCCTGAGAAAGCTGTACGTTTTTCAACTCTAAAGTATATGGATCAGGAATGGATGGTAAATATACCACTATATGCGGTATGTAATTTGTAAATTTGGGGTTGAAGGAGCAACAATATATGAAGTATTTATATTTGCATGGATTAGGACAAAAACCAGACAGTTGGAATAGAGTAATAAAAGAAACGAAGGTATCGGAAAGTAGTGTCAAATTAAGTTTGGCAGAGATGTTAGAAGGAAAATCTGCTACATATAAGGAATTATATTCGGCATTCTCATCAGAATGTGACAAGGTGAACGATGAAATTGTCTTATGTGGGCTTTCTCTAGGCGCTGTTTTGGCACTTAATTATGCGATAGACCACCCAGATAAAGTAAAGTCGCTCGTATTAATTGCAGCACAGTATAAAATGCCTCAAAAATTATTGAAAGTTCAGAATATGTTGTTTCATCTTATGCCGAATTCGGCATTCAGTAAAATGGGTTTCAAAAAAGCGGATGTTATCAGCCTGTGCGGGACGATGGCTGAATTGGATTTCAGTGACTCCCTGCATAAGGTGTCTTGTCCGGTATTGCTCATTTGTGGGGAAAGGGACACTGCAAACAAAAAAATTTCAAAAGAACTTTGCCAATATTTGAACAACGCCTGTTTCCATGAACTTGCGAAAACAGGTCATGAAGCAAACATAGAAGCTCCGGAAGAGTTGGCGATCGTGTTGCAGAGATTTTATGATAATTAACATTCCCGAAACATGGTTCAGTGTTTGATATGAAACCATAGGGAATTAAAACTAGGTGAAAAAGTGCAGTAAGTTTTAATTTGAGGAGGCAAATCTGTGGAAAAAGGAATGAAACTACTTGTGATAGATATACAAAAAGGAATAACAGATAGTAGACTTTTTAATTTTGATGAATTTATTGAAAATACTACAAGAATTATACAAGCAGCTAGAGATAATCAAATAGAGGTTATCTATTTTCAACATGATGATGGACCAGGAACGGGGTTTTCAATCGGTGATGAAGACTTCGAAATTGCAGAACAAGTGATTCCCAAGGAAGGGGAAAAGACATTTATAAAAAATATCAATAGTTGTTTTGGAAATAAAGATTTTACGGATTATGTTAAAGATGATAATACATTAATGATAGTGGGACTACAGACAAACTTCTGTATAGATGCAACTGTGAAATCTGCTTTTGAGAGAGGATATAAAGTAATTGTTCCACAAGGGGCAAATTCAACATTTGATAACGACTATATGACTGGAGAAGAAACCTATAAATATTACAATGATATGATGTGGCCAAAGAGATTTGC